>Ga0116231_10000386_pt1 | contig 73590 bp, 38 predicted proteins | sample S1TSphgellanicum_2_FD_89695 | JGI IMG/M metagenome (GOLD analysis project Ga0116231, IMG submission 89695) | Host-associated microbial communities from peat moss isolated from Minnesota, USA - S1T2_Fd - Sphagnum magellanicum MG | ecosystem: Host-associated > Plants > Peat moss > Unclassified...
AACAAATCTATCAATGTTGAATTGTGAATGATGCTTGGAAGGCAAAATAATTAACTTCATCTACGAACGCAACCTAATAACTAGACATACATTCGCATTCGTCCTTCATCGGTAGCATTTGTGTTTTCAAGCATAGTCACCTTGTAGAACCAGAGGTAGAGGGACAAAAGTTGCCTCACACACACATTGAGGAGTGTGATTGGTCATCGTTTCAACAATTGTTTCCTATCAAATAGTTTAACTATTGCCATCAGATGAGTAAGCAATTGTCTTTATGTGTGATGGCATAAACTCTTCCCTTATGCAACAAAGTGATCAACCCCTTGGTTACCCTTAAGGGGAAGCGCCCTTTTTGAATTGAAGACTGAACCATTTTAATGTATTCTATCCCTATGGCTAACCACACCCTTTGGAAAATTTCCACCACCACACCATTAGGGCCTAGGCCTTTGCCCTTGGCCATTGCGTTTAAGGTAACCAATTTTGCTTTTGTTATAGGTTGTGTCAAGTTACATTTCACGTGTTCATCAATCTTGTTTTTTAGGATCCTCAAAAAATCATTTTTAATTTCAACAAAATTTGTGTCACAAGCCTCCTTAATATGGAGTTTTGAATAAAATTCTTTACACCAAGCCTCAAGTCCAACTTGAAAGGAAAAAACCTCCTCCATTTCATTCTCTAGTTTTGTAACTAGCAAATGAGAGTTGCATTGTTTAACTACAACAAAGAATTCATAAGTTACAACATGCCCTTTTTATAACCACCTCAATTTAGATTTTTTTTCATTTTGCTTATTTTTCATTCTTCAAAAGCCTTTAATGTCTCTAATGACTTATCCATTGATTACTTAGTTGCATAGTTAAAAAGGTCTTTTTGTAGTCCACTTGTGTGGTTTCTAAATGGTATTGGGCCTCTTTTTCCAACCGCTTGATTTTCTAAACCACAAATATTTACAAACCTATCCATTATCTATGCATAATTATTATGACAACTATTTTCCTACCATGGATTTTACACATTCATAAATTATGCAAAAATCTTTGAAGACTAAAATTTCAATTCCTTTCACAATTCTATTTTATAAAACCTTTCACTCTTGCAACAAGTTGTTTTTATCAAATTGTTTCCAAAAGTCCCAAACACCTATTTATATACAAACCAAAAGGAATTTTTTAAAAAAAAATCCTAATGTCTTACACATCATGTGGCTCACCATATAATTCAACATGCACATTAATTTATAGCATGATTTTTTTAATGAATCATCATTTTTGAATCATGCTCATTAATTTATGCAAAGATTTATTTTGTGAGTCATCATCCTTGAGTTATGCACATTAATTTGTGCAAAAACTTTCCTTGTGAATCACCATCCTTGAGTCATGCACATTAATTTATGCAAAGATTTATTTTGTGAGCCATCATCCTTGAGGTATGCACATTCATTTGTGCAAAGACTTTCATTGTGAATCACCATATTTGAGTCATGCACATTAGTTTATGCAAATACTTTCTTTGTGAATCACCATCATTGAATCATGCACATTAATTTATGCAAAGATTTTCCTTGTGAATCACCATCCTTGAGTTATGCACATTAATTGAAACCATGACTAATTAGTGATGACTCACCAAATTATTATGAAATTATAAAACCCCACCACCTAATAAATTTCCAAAGTTAACCCCGAGGTAATTACATAAATAATAAACTATTGACATCAACTGACAACCCCATTTCATTTTTCTTATTATCGAATGAAAATTTCAAATTGCCTTTGTAATTAAAAACATCTTTCATTTCAAAATGATCTTTTAACATTTCCCACATTAATTAACACAAATATTCCCCACTACTTATCAAAGTTAAATATATAGTCATTTGATGTTGGTCCCTTGAAGATTGAACAAGTCCAAAACATAACAAATATTTTGAAAATTTGGAGATTTAAGGAACTTTATCATTTGTGTGGTTATTTAGTTAAGACAATTTTTTGGCCATTATTTACATCACAAACTGGAATCCCCTCCCCCCCCAATTATTAGTAAAAAGAAACACCCACAAATATTTTTATGTGAAAATAAAATCCAATTGTAAATAATCTTATCTAGTTTTCAAATTTCCAATTCATGACACATTGTATCAAAGCACATGTGAAGTTCACAAATTGTTGGAATTCTTCTTTGTGTTAAATATAATTAATATAAAAAAATGTGGTGGTCCAATGGATGAATACTTGAACCCCAAAGTGAAGGTGATAGGTTCAAGTTTTCATTCTTACAACCTATGATACCTAAGCCATTTGGTTTAAGTTATGTGACCTAATTTAGGCTTCTTGGGCTAAAAGTCGAAACTTTATTTTTAATTTAGGCCACTTAACCTAGGTTAGGTAGCCTAGGTTGTGTAACATAGGTAGTTAACTTAACTAGGTTAAATTAGGTTGACTTTTGGTTATGCTGATTACATGAGCTAAATTAGGTTGACTTTTGATCATGTGCAATGACTCATAATGTGTTTATAGATTTTTGACACATGTCATCCATCCATCAAGGCTTCTTTTGTAACATTTAGTTGAATAAAATGACTAAGTTGAGATGGTATGCACTTTACATGTCATACCAAGGTTAATGATGACGTGGAATTTCCTTATTACAAATTTTTTTTAAGTCATTAAAAGGACTAGGCTTTATAACTAAGCATCCCTTGTGATTAAATGGGTGAAACGACATGGGTTTAACAAGTCACTAGTCACTAATCACATATGTCCTTCCTGATTAGTATGTAGTTGTAAAGGCTAGTCACAAAACCCAAAATGTATTGTTGTGAATATTGCACAACACACCATGCAATATTTTAGACATTAGGGAACAATGGAGGAGGACACCATTTTTGTTTATAATTCCAAAGATAAATGGATCAACCACATGAACTACTTTTCCAACTATGTGAATGGGTTCACTAACATTTTGGAAAGTTCTATGTAATCAATATCTCCAAGAAAATATTACACTAACCATGACAAGGTGATGAACTATCAAGCATGCACCCATAAACCATAAACAAGAACATGGAAGTTACCATTGCTTTCAATTAACGTTGTCCAACATTTTGCTTAGGTAACAAGTTTTTTAATTTTGTTTTCCTCTTGAGCTTCTTGAATTCATCCTACATTATTGTTGCAACAAATTATTTTGTTATTATAAGTTTCCCTATTAGCATGGAGTTGTGAATATCATTGTGTGCATGTGATGCTAGTTTAATGGATTTATTTTTTATCATTCTACTGGTCATGAGCAACTATTGTTGACCTTGGGGATTTAATATTTGACATGGGATGAAATTTTGTAGATATTGATATGGGTACTTCCATGTGGTGAATATTATTCATGGGGCATCTATGCGATGAATGGGAATGAAAATCTCACCAACAACAATGAGGGAATCAATCCATAGCATTCAACTTGGAAAATTCAAAGAGGTCACCATGAATCAAGTGTGATGGAATCTCAAATGTGGGAGGTCATCATAGAATTGGCAAAATGTTTGTAACATTTTTATTGATCATGTTTTGTTTATTCCTTATAATGGCAACTTTGATAATGCAAATTTATATGCCAAGGCCAGTAGCTTTTCAACTCAACCACCTTTAGTTGTTGGTGTCATGATCACTAATGACTTTCAACCCCAAATGTTTTGATCATTATGGTTCAAAGAATCTTTGATAACAACCCCCCAAAACAAAATTTAGTATCTATACTTGGGAATGTAATTTATAAATTAGTGATTTGCTTAGTATTGCGAAGGGTGAATGCATGTTATGTTGTACACAAAAAAAAATTGTCACAAGGTGACAACTTCTAGAGTTGTTGAAATTTGATTCATCTTGGTAGATATTTGGAAAAGACTTTGTGATGAAAATTTGAAATTATTGGTGATTTACATCCTAATCTATCATTATGTTGTGAAATTGGGTGCATGTACATTCTACTATTAATCGAAATACATTTCTAATTTGTAAGAACAATGGTGCAACATTACTACAATGGTAAAAAGGGATTAATAATTTTTTTAATGGAATTGTCCATGCACATTCAAAAATACAACTATAAGGAACAACATTTTCCATCAAAGCTTTGAGGTTTTTTTGAAATTATGAAGTTTAAATTAGATGATATTCAAATTTTCGTGTTATACATTATGTTATGATAATGTTGATAGTTATCATTTTTTTTAAGATTGTAAAATGTTCTTGGACATTGAAGATGTATTTGGATTTAGTGTTTATTTTGTCGTTTCACAAAAATAAAGTTAATAGAAAAATGGAAGTTTGTTGTCAAGTAAGGGTTTTAAACAACCCTTATAAAATTATTGGTGTACATTTATACGAAGATGGATGCAATTATGAAACCATTGCATATTCATGGTTTCGATAACTTATTCGATTATTGAGGCCCAAATTGATCATAGTTGAACTTCAAAAAAATTCAAAATGAGTGAAAATTTTATTTGTAGTTGCTTTTAGTACTATATGTAATTTTGGTTTTGCTCAAAACCATGTACACTATACCATGCATTTACCTTAAATGGTGAATCTACCAAGGACAACTTTGGTAATGATGTAATAAGAACTTGGAATTTATAAAAATTACTTCCTAACCACAAAATTTTTTTGTTTGAAAATTTGAAACTCTACATGGGAAACCACAATTTTGATATTTTTGAAATAAGGTGGAAAAACCATATAGGGTGCAACTTATTGATTTTTTTCAAAAACAATTATTGTAAATGTAAATAGGGTGTTTCAAACTAGATGATGAAAATATAAATAAAGTATATGTGGATAGATTTTAATTAAATAATTTATTTAAAATATCAATTTTCAATATTTTGTTCTTTCATAACATACCAAAAAGATACCCTTTTATTTGACATGTTTCATAAAATATACAAAGATTGAGTTCTTAAAAAAAGAGGTACTCTATTAAAGATGACACAAGATTTTAACAAATGCACTCCATTTTCTTTTAATTTACATGGGATTTTGTAGACTCTTAGGTGAACCCCTTAGTTTAAGGTCACAATATACTAAAATATGGTCTCCATGATCAAATATATGACTACACTTATAATCGTAAAGGACATTTATAATCCTACCATGACTATCAATTGAAATGGATTCATTGTAAATGCCATTGTAATCATGTTTTGGTTTTAATTGTAAATGTCATTCTACATGTAATTGTGGTGTTTCATTTTACTACAATAATTGCAAATGGTGTCTTTTATTATTACAATAGCGATGGAAAATGGTTTTGTTACATTATTGGTTGCCATATATCACATTAATTAAGTACATACCTACTTAGTTATTACCTACCTACCTTATATATGGATTCAAAGCAAAACAATTGATAAGGTTTGTAGGTAAAGGTGATAAGGTAGGTGGGTAATAAGTAAGCAAAGAGGCAAAGCAAAACTATTCAATGTTTTTAGCCGACATCATAAAATTATTTATATTTCAACATTAGTACAAGGATGCACACATGGCGAAAAGGTGGATGACTTCTAGCATGTCATCCATTCCAATTTTTTACTAATGATATGAGTGTGATTTTGGTTGACCCTAGTTAGATTGGGGTACTATTAGGGACATACTAAAACATAACTTCATTTTACAATTCTATTAACATTTATATATATATATATTGATTGTCCAAAGAAAAAAATATTTTGAAAGTTTTTTACAATATCCAAGAAACATAAAAGGCAATGCATGTGACTATTCATAAAACTGAAGGGTCTTAAGGGACATTGATGAGATTTTTGTGACTTCTTGACATGGTCCAAAAAAACATAAGGGGCATTTAACATTCATTCTTAAATGTTAACATAAAATCTTTCATTTAAGATATGGCAAATGACAAATACATGATACATGGAAAATTCATGGTATTGAAGATATGGCAAATGATGATACATGGATAACCTAACTAGAAATCATAGCACAATCAACTCACAATTCACAAAGTTGTATTTACAAGAGGTCCACCATCTAGCTAATACATTAAAACATAAGCATTTGGTTAAAATTAACTTTTAATTACATTGGACATTTTTATTTGGATGTTATAAAGATCTCTCCCTTCTCTTACAAATATGTCTTGCACATGTCCATGGTTATACACATGGTTTGTTTTTTTCAATTTACATCATCACCTAAGTACATTGATTTTGAAAAAATACATTATGTAATTTATGTACCCTATGCATAACCAATGGATATATATATATATATATAGGAAAAATATTTATTGCACAACATGGATTCAAACCAACTAATGTGGTGTCTGCCATTGGAACATATATTGAAACATATTATTCAATAACTATTGCATTACATGTCTAAGCATTAGGAAATTAATTTGATACATCCCTATTCATTAAAAGCTTTGTAGTAGTGCCAATAATATAGCCATGGCCCTCATGGTTTGGGAGATTTCAAAACAAAACATACAATACAATCAAACAATTTTCTTTACTAGTAAGATAGTTTGATGATTACTCATTTTGGTGGTTTAAAATTGGTTAAAATTAGTGTTGGATCAATATATTTATGGAACCCATGTATATAGATTGGTACGAATCCTAATTGATTTCTTTATGGTGACTAAATGATACCTTGTTGATACCCAACATGAATGATACATAACTTTTGATTATATGAGTTGAATGGCCATTTTCATAATAAGTGTTATGCAATTTTAATAGAGAACTAAAGGTTTCAACTTTCAACAAACTAATGTTTCATTTATTTTTATGACGTTTAGTTATTCAATGGGAAAACTTTGACGGTTAGACTTTGATTTCTAACTAAAAGACTTGTTGAAGGAAAATTATCAGTTGTGTTGATGAGTTTCAATATTAAACTTTGCTTAGTACATTTTCAAAATTGGGGAAAAAGTTCAAGGATTTCAATTTCCTTTATTTTTGGTATGTTTAAAAAAATTCAATTATCATCTTCCTAGAAATATTATACTAATATTAAATGGTATAAAATTTGAAGATCACAACCATTGCTACTAACTAATGTTACATTAATAGTCAAGGTATTTGTATAAGTTGATATTTAAATTTAAATTTTCTTGACTTGTTAGCACTCAACATGTGTTAAATCCTTGAAAGATTTTATGTATACATAATACATATTCAAGTGGTCTTTTTAAAATATGATAATACCCCAATAGATCAATGTTAACCAATTTCATATAACCAAACCTACATATCATTTTGATGGTGGTTTAAACCAAATCATGCGATGAGGCTCTTGTTATAAGTGGACCTTACAACATATTGCATTCTAAAGCTAGTGTTACAATAATTTTGCAATTTTCATTTACACATGGATCAATTTTCTAAGTAGTGGAAACAACCAAAAAAAGACAAAAGAAAAAATGTTCAATGAACAAGGAACAACTAATGGAACCTATTTTGATTCCATCCTAATAATTACATTTGAAAAGGTTAGACACAAATATGATAGTCCAATCTATTTACCTATGGAGACAAGTTCAAAACCCAAACAAGAGAGCAAGGAAACACAACAATAAGAAAAACCCAAAATTTTATTTGGTAGAACTCTATAGGTTGTAATTATAACATGATAGTTGATGGGCTTTTTCAATCGATTGATAAAATATTTCGTGATATCAATCTTCCAATTCTTCAAGGTACTTTAGGTAAAAGGTAACACCTCCATATTGGTATACAAAACATGCATATTAAAATTAGAGTCACTAACATAATGCATCTCTTATGCAATTCAAATGAAAAAACATTTATTGCAATATTAGGCAAGACAATAGTTAACGTAACATTAGCATAGTTTGTTTGGCACTTATTTTGAAACAACATGGTTGCTTCCTCACTTAACTTAGATCATCATTTTGTTTTATTGTCTTCTTCAATCATGCTTCAATAGCCTTTGTAAGTACATCATTTCTCACAACTTTCACAACACAGCCTTGGGTTGATGAAAATGTGAAATGGCATGTATTGAAGTTTTAACCAATCTTTGGGTTTGTTTTGCTAGAATTAGATGATTGATAGCTCAAAGAAGGCCATGTACATTGCTAGAGAAATAATTGAATCTAAAAACATAATTTGAAACAACAAACAAATTGACAAAAAATATATTAATATAAATAGATTGACCAAAAAAAAACCTTTTGCATGGATATAGACTTTTGCCTTTTTTCTTAGCTTGAAAAACAAATTTGTGGAACATGTCAATGAAACTAGAAACATTTAACATGTCTTCAATGGTGAATTTAATGTCAAATTTATGATAAGTCTTTCATTCATTGAATGCATAACATGGGTTCAATTCTTGGTTGTTTTACTTCACCACTTACCTTCACATTGTCAACATTCTTGGAATCAAGAGGGCATTAACAAGAACTATGGACATCACCAATAATCAAAATATTAACAACTTTAACATCACACTATAGAGGACTCTACAAGACACATCATTTTTTGGTCATTTTTTGGCCTAACGTGAAAGACAAACACGTTCATAATTATTGTTGGGTGGTTCTACCACAAAAGGTTAATCATAGTTTTAGATCTTGTAGTTTTTTGAGTTTCTTGAAAGAAATGAAGTGGATGGTTCAAAGTTCAAATGCATGAATTACAATTGCACTTCTCATTGTAGTGTTCTATTGTTGAATGTTAGCTTTCATCTACCTTTTAGATGTCAATATATGATTATGTATATTGCATTTTTAAAAATAAAATTGTAATTTTTTTGTTTTTTTTTTCCAAAGACAAGATTAATCTAGTTCGCTAATTGGATCATAATGAAAGACTAACCAAAATCTATTCCAACCTAATTGCTAATTGACCTATTCAAACATAACCACTAATTCGGAATTAGACAAAGATGTTTAAAATAAAATTGAATTTGGATCCACCTCACAATTGAAAACTCAAACCCAACCGGGATGGCAATTTTGACCTTTTGAAATAACCTAATTAGATTTGTAACTTGGCCTCTAGTTTGGTTATAAAACCAAAATTGAGTTCCACAAATTTTTTTACATTTTCAAAGAACCCAATCAAATTGAGACGTTATGTTTTTTCATTGGAAAAATGGAATTAGAGGTTTATCCTAAAAGTTCAAGAACCACACAACATTGAAAAATACATGTATTGTAATCTATTTATAAAGGAAGGTTGTTTGTTTTATTTGTTTGTTTATTTATCATGTTGAGATCTCTCAAACCACGTGTCTCTTGGTGTGCTCTTGGTATTGTTGGAAGCCCTCAATGAGAAGGGGTGCACCGAGTTGGTTTCATAATGTTTCGACTTATTATGGAGAAGTTATTAAATATTGAATATTTTATTATTATAAATTCATTTAAATGAGAACTAAAAACGGTAGGGGAATTTGGGTGCATTCCTGGCACTATTGGAAAGCCCTTAGTGAGTAAGATTTAATGAGGATAATTAAAATTTTTAAAAAACCTAAGGTACAAGAGATATTGAATTTTGAGTAGTTTTGTCATTGAAAATTCAATTAAATTACAAAAGATGACTTTGGAAAGAAAAATTAGGAATATCTATTTATGAAGCAAGGTAATTTGTCTTGATTTGTTTGTCACACAGATCTCCCAGATCATGGTGCTTGATGCTGTGCTCTTGGTATCTTCGCAAAGCTCTCCACGAGTAGGAGTGCATTCACTTCGTTTGAGACTGTTTGGAACTACAATGTGGAAGCTATTGATTATTGAACTATTTTCTCAATGAAAATTAAATAAAATAGAAATTTTTTTTATTGGAGTTTAGGGCCTTCTTGGTGTTGTTGGAAAACTCTCAGCGAGTCAGATTTAATGGAATTTATTCCATAATTTTCAGAGCTAAGTTGTGGAAGATATTGATTTTTGAGTGAATTTTGTTGCTGAAAATTCAAAGAAATTGCAACAATTGGGTTTGGAAGGAAAAATCAGTTGAGCTCTCAATGTGTTCACATTGCCGAATTTAGAAAATTTCAAAAATTTAATGTGAAAATAAAGAATGTGTTCACACTTGGGCCAACGGCACAGGCTACACTAGTAATAGCTATAAACCATGAAGTTTTTAAACTTATAAAGTGACTTGATTCTTACCACGGGCAGCAGGGCAGATCCGGGCAGGACAAAGGGAGGGAGGAAGAAGACGACGAGAGAGCGAGGAGAAGGCGCGGAGTTCTGTCTGTCGCTCTCTTGTGATATCGCACAGCGCAGTTCTTTCGTTTGTTTGCCCTCTCATCCCTTTTCCTCTCCCCCCTCCAGCGCTCCGCGCATCACAGTTGTTTGCCAGCTGCGATGGTGTGGCCCATGGAGAAGGTGAAGGGTTGGAAGCAGGATATCGACTGTCTGGCTGCAATGTGGTTGCGAGGTGTGCAGGGGAAGTCGCACGAGGAGCGTCTGGAATTTTTCTACGGACCTCAAGCGCATGCTTGTGAGTTTGTGATTTCGCTTCGATTCCCTGTTGTTCGGATGTCGCCTCGGGACAGAGGAGGGAGGTTGCTAAAAGCCCGTGGTCTCTTGGAGTTCGTTCTTTTTATAGTTTCTGAGAGTTTGTCGTTCGAAGCCTGATTGAGAAGTCTGTTTGTTGTTATTGGTGGTCGTACTGTTTTGCAGAAAACGCTGAGAATGCAGGTGGTGATCTTTTTCTTGTAGTTATACGTATTAATTGTTACGTCTGTCTTGGAGAGTTGATCTCAATCTGATTGTACGTGTGTTGGAAATCGTTAGTGCAGCTGTCGAAGCTGGTAGGAGAGGGATGTTAGGATGTTTATGTCTGCAGGGAGGTGTTTTCCGAGGGGGTTGTGCGGTGTGGTAGATGGGATTGATTAAAAGCAGCTCATATTCCGCGATGAGAATAGTCATTGAGGACGTGGAGTGCGAAGATACTGATGTGATGCTGCAGTTGTCTTCTGATCTTAGAGGTTTTAGTGGCAGACTCCTGCTGGCCAAACGTTTTTTCCTTCAGCAGCCAGTGGTAGTGAGAAAGGAGGTAGTCGATGCAAACACTGCGTGTCAAGTCCTGTGAATACGAACAGTCTGCGAGGTTTTCTGGAATGGCTTGAGTCCAAGGCTCACACTCTCTTCGCATCTGTTATGTAACGCTTGGATACTTGTTATCTGCGGGCAGCTACGGGATTATGAGCGTCATTAGATCGATTTTCGAAACTCGTCTGTCAGCAAAGTTGTAGCAGGTTTGCAGGGGAGTTTGATTGAGCGGAAAAGGGAGGGAGCTTGAAATGCTTGTTGTTGGCAAATGGTGGAAAACGCAGATGACAGGTTTCGCGCGAGCTTCTTGCACGGACGCATGCCGATGTTGGCATCTTGCGCAGCACGATTGCGTGGGTCAACAGGCCTAACATGGGTGGACATGGGCGGAGGCACGGCTGAGAATGTGGACATGATGTCGCAGTTGATCGATCTTGAATCGTTTGAGAAGATCTATGTGGTGGATATCTGCTCTGCTTTATGCGAAGTTGCTCGGCAGAAAGTGATCAGTCGAGGCTGGCATAATGTTGAAGTGGTGGAGGGTGATGCTTGCACTTTTACACCTAAGAGACCTGCCACTCTCATCACCTTCTCCTACTCGCTGACAAGTAAGTCGTGAACAACGCTTGATTTGTTTGCGCTTAGCTCCATGTAGTGTGTGAAGGAAGGACCCAGGTGAATTGTAGATTGAACTGCAAACTATGACATACTTCTGATGGATATCTTGTTGTTCTTGTGCCTTGTGATGCAGTGATCCCTGATTTCATGTCAGCAATTGACAATGCTGTGACTAACTTAGAGGAAGATGGAATTGTTGGTGTTGCCGACTTTTTTACCTCTGCTAAGTATGATCTCCCAAATCGCCAGCACAGCTACATACAACGATGGTTCTGGAGAAGTATCTTTGATGTTGATGGTATTGGTAGGGGTCTCTGCTTGGCTGATTTCTCTCAACTGATGTGCCTTTCTTAACTGGCAATATTTTTAGAGGCAGAGAGAACACTTTGGAAGGTGCTCACTGTGGGAGGTCCTTCATGTCCTGCTTGACTCATGTTGGTTGCAGGGTTACAATTGGAAAGATATGTGCCTTGAGATACTGGACCTGTTCGTCTGCTTTTTCTCATCTGTTGTTTCCTTTGTTTTATGGTAATCTGGACCATTACTGCTGCATTTTAACTACTATCTGTTTGAACTTGCAGACTTGGGACCTGAGAGGCGACTTTACCTTGAGCACAAGCTTGAGCCAGGTACAGTGATTTCCTGTATCATTCAAGGACTTGGAGGAAAAGAGATCCAACTGTGTGGCATTCTTATGCAATGTGATAGAGCCAATAATGATCTTAAGCTACAAGCACACAATCCCCAGCAGATCATGTGTTAAGTCATCCAATAGTTGTTTCTTACTTGCCTTATGGAAATCCTATTTAGTTTGATTGACTGGATTGGCTGGACTAATGTAGGCTCATCCAAAATCTGGTCTGAAAGGAAAGGGCAAAATATCTTCAGTCACCAGTGGACATCTTAGGATCGTGGTTGTAATACTTAAAGTTGCACATGTTTGAGAATCGTAAGGCCTCATGTCCTGTGGATACAGTTTATGAGTACAATGCCCGGGGAAAGATCCCTTATGTGCCAGTGCTTCGGGCTCCCTATTACCAGTGGATTGGTCAACGGCGTGATTGCACAAGTAAGTGCGCATTTCATTCTGCTTTCTCATCTCACTTTGTTAGATTGGAGTACTGATTCTGGCTCAATTAGGCTCTTTTGAAACACAGCAAGTATAGCATGCCACACCCTGCCAGTATGACAGTGCTGAGAGAAAGCTATACCTGATGACAATTGTCAGCAGCTGGGACCTGAGGTTGTTGCTGTTGTTATGCAAGACTAATGTTGACAATGAACTGGTGCCCACAAATCCTGCAGAGCAAAATCTAGTGCGCTTTCCAGCTAGGGCTTCAGATGAGTTTGAAGCAAAGAGGCCACCTGCATTCCCACCCACATTCCTCTACTCTCTGTCCTGGGAGGACCCTCGTGAGGATGACAAAGTGCTGGATATAAATGGAGATGACACAGTTCTAACTCTAACCTCTGGAGGCTGCAATGCCTTGGACCTTGTCTATCAGGTAGTTCATAAAACTTATTTGTAATATTTTTTGTTTGCACCATTGTGTTGGATTTGCCTATAGACCTTTTTACATGAGTTCAATGGGCACATTTCACAACTGACAGCATTGATTGATCCATTGTAGGGTGCTGGCCAAGTTGTGGCTGTGGATATCAACCCAGCCCAGAGCTATTTGCTGGAGTTGAAGCGAGTGGCAATTATCCGGTATGATCCTTGTCTGCAGAAAACCACATGGATATTGTTGAACTGCTGGTGACAGTTTACAAGATGGTACATAAATGTAGATCAATTACTGATTTTTTTAGGAGGAAGAGTTGATGTATTTCAGGTTACCATTCCAAGATGTTTGGCAAATGTTTGGAGAGGGTGTCCATCCAAATTTTCCATCATTGTTTAAGAAAGAGCTTGCTCCTTTTCTCAGCCAAGGAGCTTCCAAATTTTGGTAAGTTTTTTCTGGAACTTCTCAATTTCCTCACTGACAACAGTTGCTCTTAGAGCATGTCACCATGATATTTAATGGCCAGGGATTATTTTAGGCTGCACAAAATATGTATCGATCTTCTGAAAACTGGTCTGATTTGGTGTTTGCAGGTCAAAGAAGAGACGATACTTCAAGAATGGTTTGTACTATCATGGTAAGTCTAAGCTACTGTACACAATAGTGAGCATCTGCCATTATCTTCTTTTTATATCAGTCTTACCTGACCAGTTGGAAAGTTTGGGGGTTTTCTGGACTTCTGTCACAGGTGGTATGGGTCGGCTAATTCGGGCTGTACGAGCTCTGGCCAGAATTACACGACAGGTATAATGATAAAAATAGTAATGCAACTCCTTCCTGGCAGCATGTTCTTGGAGAAGCTCTGTGAATGAGGAAAAAACACATTGGTGGCCTGAAATGATCATGCTCTTAAGATTCTCCATGTTGTTTCTTTGTTTCTCTTCCTCCTTACTTGTTGAGTTATTTTTTGGCTTTTATTTTTTTGGTGTTTCCCTTTCTTCTTGGTTTTCATGGTCTTCTCTTCTCTTTTATGTCTTGTTGAGGTAGCCAACATCATGGCTATTACTGCTGGTCTTGTGACAGAAACTGAAAATGCTAGTCAATATATGACATTGATGTCCACCCACAGCTGGGGGTTGAGGAAGTCAGTGCAGATGTTATATTAGTGAATCACTACAGTACATGTTGCTGTTGAAGGTCATTGAATGTTGGTGACTGTCACTATTGTTCATACTGCATCTTGTTTTTGTCAATGGTTGGTCTCTGTTTCCTCTTCACAGCCCTGGTGCCAGATCTGAATTATTTATAACCTTATTATTGGGTCATTTCTCTATTCTATTCAGACTGATTCAACTTGTAATTATGGAGAAAGTTCTGAATGCTTATGAACATATTATTTACATCAGTTACATCTGGTTTGCAGCAACACTGGATTGACAGCCTTGTGAATGCCCCTACTTTGGAACATCAGAAAGAACTTTGGTTAGTCTGCTTCTCTTCTACCCTGGTAATGAGCTAACAATTCTTTCAATATCAGGAAGCAGTATTACTCTAAAGAACCTGAGGATTGTTACTGAAGTTCCATGAGACAATCTTGGACAGGTTTGCAACAGTTGGCAAGTGGCTCTTACAGGCCAACCTTGTCACACGCCTCTCAGCTTTCCTCGTAACAAATCCACTAGTGCTATGGTTCTGTGCTGGTGTTTGCAAGGGTCAACTGAACCTTATCCGCAAGGAGGATAACATCTATAAGTAAGTTTCAACACGCAACGTTGTTATTTGATCCTGCAGAATTATAATGTTTCTGACTTTAGTGTTGTATGATATGCACAGCTTTTATATGACAGAACTACAATTTGTCATTGAGAGTCTTGGATTGTTAACATATTAGAAGGAACTGAATATCATCCATTGTTGGCTATGCAGCTATGTGGTGCGATGCTTGAACTCTACAGCTGAATACTCCCATCTTCGGGACAGGTAAGTCACAAGCTTGCACATGCACCTGTTCCATAGTTAGTAACGCATTTATGTAATTATGAAAGGGTTAGCCTTATGAAACCCCACCAAATGGATTGAGAGAAACTGTAGAGGCAGTGGCATGTGTTTGGGGCTTTGTGTATTTCCATGTGCTTCATTGGAATGTGTTTCAGTGTAGAATTGTCATTTGCTGATGTCATGTAGTGGATACTTTGAACAAATGTTAATGAAATCTCATAAAATGAAATTCCAAAACAAGAAGCATGCATGCTAATGGCCTCAAAAATCTACGTGTGTTTCAGCAATTATTTCTATCGATGCTGCTTGACTGGAAAGTTTTCAAGGCATTGCTGCCCAAGGTTTCTGGAAGAAGAGGTTTTCAATAGGCTGAAGGTAATTTGCTTCCTTGCATCATGACTTCTGTCACCCTGTAGTGTAAAAAAACACCCATAATTTGGGGTGGGTTAAATTCAATATTGGAGTCTTGCTCCTGGTGTAGATATTCCTGGAGGGCTGTTGGGTAAGGGAAGTCTGAAGCAGTGCTACTATTTTTTAGCAACAGTCACCTTTTCACTTATTGCTTTCTGATTAACAGACTCAAGTGCTATCTTTGATTTAGCAAATGTATCTAGAACATTGTAGTTTTAAATGATTACAGGTCGACTTGGCAAATAAGGAGCGCCTCCTAATCCGAACTACTGCATTTGTTGAGGAGTTGAGGAAGCGCATGTACACAAAGGTGAGTCATTGCTCTGTCAGTGATCATAAATGGGAAGTATCAGGGTACATTTGATTCATCTGCCTTTTTCTTAACTCTTCTCAATCATATTTCATCAACTGAATATGTTTCTGAACTTTGCAGGTTATATTGATGGATCATGTTGACTGGCTTGACCAAGAAGATATTGATATATTGTGTGTGGCCTTGAGGGATCAAGTGAAGGTAAGAATGGAGAGAAAATATGATCCTCACTGAAGCCCAAAGAAGCCATTTAGCATGTGTTATAATGAGGATCTGAAGTTTGAAGTATTTTACTGTGGGCAATATTTGCAGCCTGGAGGTCGTGTGATTTGGCGAAGTGCCTCCCGCCGCCCTAAATATGCAAAGTGTATTGAGGATGCAGGATTCAATGGTGAGTATCATTGGCAACTGATTTATGTGAATCTATGCATACAGAAGAAAGATTATAAGCTCTTCCAGCTAGTAGTGGCAACTTTCTTTTCTTAGAAAGAGGTTGCTAAAAGGTCACTGCAGAGACAGCCAGAGTCTTTTTTTGTTAGATGGTGATGAATAGAAATATCAAAGAATCCAGAATAACAACTTGCCATGGAATCTAGGACTGCCCCTCATAGAACAAGAGACATACTTGCATCTGAGCCTACCATCAAAGTGTACCTTAACCATGGTGGTTGCAAATAATATCCCATATGATCTAAATCTCATGGAACCTTTTCAATAAAATGTTCTGGTGAAGAATCTTAGTCATTCCAAACATATAACAACAGAAATTTTGATAGATACAATTAGTTTGTGTTCTCAGAAGTTGCACTGATACTTGGTTTTACACTGTCCAAATGGGTTCAGTTGTGCGAATTACATCGAGTGAGACATATATGGACCGTGTCAACATGTATGCAAGCTTCTATGTGGGCATGCGCCATGGTGGGCCCAGTGTGGAAATGGCACGAAAGCTATCTGAAATTAATCTTGACTCCCTAGATTCTCTTCTGCGAGCAACTACTGCACTATAACCTGATGTTCTCATTCAGCAGTGTATCTGATTGCCATGTTGTGCTGGCTCTCCTTCCAGTTTTGTTCCCATGAAGTTGAGAGTCCTTTCGGACATTTCTCTAACAGGCACTGTTCATATCAAATCAACTGCCTCATTTGACTTGTCATACAGATCATTATATGACTGGATATAATACAGTGGTGCCTTAGTTATTACATGTTTTGGTAGTCTTTCTGGGTCTTCAACAGGAGTGCTTATCAGATGAGTGTTTTCCTTCAGAATTTGTGCAGTCAATTAGGGATTGAAAGCGGTTTGTCTCCAATTTTGGCCCCTTGGTCCAAAGAGTCAAATGCGTCTGCTTTGTATTTTAAACACTATGCTGGTTGGTTCTGCTCTTGCAAGATGAGCATGTTAAGTTTTGCCCCCCTGTAACTGTAGTCTTCTTCTCAATAAATACACCACTCAATGTCTTGATATCTAGTTGTCTTAGTCCAGATGTTTGTCTCTTTGTTGCTTCCTCCCTTGAAGTGCAGTGCTAATGATATTGGGTGACCCTTCTGCTACATGCCAGAAGATTCAAAAAGTTCTGGTGCAACACCTGTGCACTTGCATGAAACTGTAGCTGGAATATGCAAATATAGTAACTAAAAATTTAAAGCAATGTGTGAGATTTCTTAGTGTTTATTTTTACTATTGATAACTTTTGTGTCGAATTCGGATTTGGTAATAGTTATCAATAGCAGAATTATCATAGCAAAAAAGTTATCAATAGCCAGAGGAGAATGGCATCCAAAACCCAGAGTTATCAATAGCTAGAAAAACACTAAGAAAGTTTCACCAATTGCTTTACATTTTTAGTTACAACTATTTGCATATTACAGCTACAGTTTCATGCAAGCTAAGGCCTCATCCTAGAACTCAGCTTACACCTCATCCTTGAACCCAGGGGTTTTACCTTACACACATTTACTCTTATTTGTCCAGGAATGAATCAATTGATGCTGTGTTACCATTAGGTGTTGTGACTTGATTTCTGTGTTATTTTGATGGGAGGAAATACTTTCTTGGGTGTGAAATGTCACTCAACCCAAGGATGAAAGTAATAAGAACCTTATATCCTCCAAAGTCCTGAATGTTGATTGGGACGGTCAGTCCATTCCATTTGCTTTGGGCATTTGGTGTCCTTGCTTAGTTCTATCCACAGGATCTGAAATTGGTTGGTGAATCCAAATCCACTTTGGAGTGAACTAACATTTTTTCATAGTTGTGGCAATATCTGCAGAATTGATGTCCCATTTGAGTCTCCCACAGAAATGTACTAAGAACCAGAGAAATGTTATTCAGTGCTGTAGGATATTTCTTCAATGGAACAAAAAGGTCACATGTAGCTTCAGAGGATGGAATCTTTAAGAGAAATCTCTCTGACACTGTCCCAATAGATGGAGGACTGCCTACCTTCACTTATCATATTCTCTTAGATATTATCCTGAGCTTTACAAGTTGATAGTAAGTGTCAAATGTCCGTGTTCAGAACTTTGACAAACCTTTTGTGTAGCCATCGTTTATAAGAAGCAGATTTCAGGGCTGCAAAGTTGGAAATCAAGCTGAAACAACAGTTCACAGTGTTGATTGCTATAACAAAACAAAGCTAACATAAACCTTTGCCTTCCAGAACTAATGCAATGGGGACTTTTATTGCAAGAGGTCACAACAAAAGTGAACAGGGTGAAAGGAAATGAGAAACGATATAGGTCAAACAAATTTTTTGGCATCTGCTGGCTAGTTATCTAGTGCAATTATGTGAAGACCAACAACCACAATCATGGCTGAACTGTCAATTGCAAGTAATAGATAGGAAGTGAGAATGGGAGGTGGTTGTGCAAGGGGAGCAAGTTGAGAGGTAGCCAACACCTCAGCTACCACTCCACTGAGAATCAAGGATACTAGTGTCTTCTGAAATGCTACTGCTCCACTGAGAATGGAGGATACTTGCATCTTTTGAAGTAATGAAAGGACTGAGAGCACAGACCTTCTGGACCTTTGCTGGGCTTCGTTGTCAGACATGATAGGCCTGAATGTAGTGACATTGTTAAAAGTTGTGAACAAGTTGATACTCCAGGTATCTGAGAAGCCTTGTTTCTTGTTGTATACTGTACTTCATCCTTGATACACAGGACGTTTTGGAGCCTTTGGGAGCTGACTATCATTGTGTTTTTGCTGCTTCTTATTCCAACATTGTTTGTCTAGTTTGCTTCAAAGAATTTTTGAAAGGGAGACTTGGGTTTATAGTGTTGCAGGAGAAGATGGTTCTCCAGCTTATGATATCAGTATGTCATGTAGGATGCAATCTTTTTGCCTGACACAGTATTGCACAAATACAACAAAAAAACTTTGCACATCTGATTCAAGTAACAGAATGCTCAAGACTAATTCACTGTTGCTCTTACAAAATGTATTGCTGGAGCAGTGAGCTCTTATGAAAGAGCTCCTTCAAACAAAGAAGTAAACTTGATTAAGGACCAAGCTAGCTTTTTGAAAACAAGGAGGGCAGAGATCCTTTGATCCAAATAAGTGAAACCTGGAAGTACAGGGCCTAAAATAAAACACTCATTTGAGAAACCCAGAGCTCTTTCATACTGCATGCTATTGAGAATTCAAACTGGAACTTTAGGGGTAATTTGAGCACCACCACACCTGGGAGGGTCTTGAGAAGATTAATAGCCATGTAAAGAGTATGTACTGCTTATTCCTTGAGTCAGGAAGTCTTCCTCTGTAATACTTACAACCTGTTCCCCCTTTGTGATGTCTTTACATCTCCATTGCTATGATGCAAAGCTAGCCTTTTGACTGACATCTCTACCTAGTTTAAGAAGAATCTCCATGTACCAACCTATCTTCAGAAATGAAAATAATTTAGTAGGACCAACTCTCAGCATACAGAACCATCCTTCAGGTTTAAGCGCTGATAGATTCATGTTCATCATGAGCTATGGTTGAACTAGTCAAAATAAATTCTCTGAAATAATTGAATTCAATCCTCATTCTAGGAGATTAGTTCTTTAGATGGAAGGCACAGGAAGCTAGAGCTTAGCTGTAGCTGGAAAAGACGGTGGCCTCAGCAATTGCTGCAAAGTACGAGCTGCCAATCGCCGTGTCACACTCTCTGCAACTCGGCCACCCATAGCGCGAGCTTGAGGTTGCAACAAAACCTAATCCCCCCAAATATGACAGTGACACATAAGTTAGGATAATGCCATTTCAGACTGGGAAAGAAAATCCTCTCACCAATGGGTGCCAATTTTCAGCAACATACTGATGAATCTGCAGCTTGCTACATTCAGATATGCACCCTGATGGAAGCCCAAGGCCACATCTCATGAGGTCAACTTTAAGAGCATAATGATACTGCCCAGTCACAATTTCCACGTATACAGGATTGAGATGTAGGAAAAGCTCCTGACAACATGTTTGCAGTTCCTGCATTTCATTACATTGCGGTTGCACTAACATGCAGAAGCTCCTCCAAGCTGCAATCGACCTTTCAACTTCCTTGATTCATTCATCACCAAATGGATCAGGTTTGAGTAGACCATGTGTACCCATCAAGATCATATAGGAGATCACAGCACATTGTTGGAACATCAGCAGTTCACAAGCACTTTTGCCAATGGGTAGTTAGAGACATGCACAGGTGTAGGCACAGCTGTTATTTGTCTCTTTGAAAACAGCTGATTTTCAGCTGTTCTAGAATGAGGGAACTTGAACTATGCTTGTGATAGTCCATGTTCCTACAGCATTGCTGAGGCTGATGTATTTTCCAATCTGAGGTTTGATAGGTATTTGCCTATCCTAGCACTGTCATTTCATTGGTCACATAACTGGACTACCCTGTATACAATGTCAGAGTATCCTACCTGTACAAGAGGCTGAAGCATTGCAGGGTCAAAGCCCCTGGAACTCTGCAGCAGTCCCCACACCCGAAGCACTTGCTCACGAAGCATTAGCATCGCAGCTTGATCCTTGGTGCTGGCATTAACTGGTGGAAGCAATGCCCGCACAGCAGGTGGAATTGAGCTGATACCTTGAATGGCAGTGCCAACAATCATAGCCTCTGTGACTCGAACTACCTCTCTTTCCACCAGTTGTTGCAGTTCATCTGCCTCAGGTGCCAGGAGGAGCTGCAGCACAGGTTGCATCACATCCTTGGCCTGGTAATCAGCATCTTTCCGTCCCTGTTTTAGCAGATTTTCAAGCCGGTTCCACCTGAAAGTTGGAAATTAACTAGATGAGTACCATGAAGTAGCAACATCACTTCCTGATGCATGGAATGAGAGAAAATGTCCTACTGTGGTTAGAGTGAGGGTTTTGATCTCTCTAATGTATGTGGTTTTCTTCAGTTCTGTTGTACTGTTTAGCGTGATTCCAGCGTGCAGGATTGTCTGGATGGATAGCTGACTAACCTGAAGCTGCCATCCTTGAAAAGAAGTTCGATCAATGCATTGCGCAAGTATGGGTTAGGGTCAGTCAGTAGCCGTTTGGCAAAGTAGGGATAAGAAGCCGCCAACACCTTGAAATTTGGGTCGGTGTACAGAGCGAGGCCCTCCAGTACGGTTAGTGATCTGAGGATGAGGGCATAGTATGGAGGCACTGGTGCACAAAACAAAGTCATTTGTTCTTCCCAGAATCAGGTTTTCTGAAGTTTGACCAGTCATCATTACAGAACCACATAATGCACCGATGACATTTTTCAAGAAAGAATAATTGCAACCCCAGCTGCAAATTGACTTATCAGGGGAAAAAGAAAAAGAAGAATGAATTAAAGAGTTGAAAAGAATCACATTTATGATCCTCTCAACTGTCACATATCACCAGGAAAACGTACCATTGAACGGAAACTGATAAAGCACAGATCCCAAGCCATCAACAATTCTCTTGAAGTTGAGTTCACTGACACTGGCTGTGAGCACATCATCAAAGAAAGATTGAAGAGCAGGAACAATGGGTGAAACATCCACATCTGGTGATAGAAAATCCAGTGCATAGTAATCCCTGGCCATGGCATCATAATCACGGTTCACCAGATGCACCACATGCCCAATAATGGCAAATCTGGCACTCTCTGGTGTTTCACTCATCATGCCAAAGTCAAGAAAAGCAAGACGACCATCAGGAGTGGCAAGAAGGTTTCCAGGATGAGGGTCTGCATGGAAGAAACCATGCTCCAGCAATTGCCGGAGACTGCACTGAATGCCTGTGTCCACAAGCTGCAAAATGTTTAAGCCCTGTTCCTCAATTATCTGTTGTTCACTCAGCTTCACACCTTCCACCCATTCCATGGTCAAAACCTTTGTACTTGTATAATCCCAGTACATGCCTGGTACCAACACATCTCTTCGATCACCATAAAGTGCCTTGAACCTTTTTGCATTCCTTGCTTCCTGTTCCCACAAGCTTACATCTTGTCAAACAAAACTATATCCTTGCTAGGTAACAAAGTTGGCCCAACCTATGATGTTCTTCAACACCACTGGAACTATCTTAAGAACTGAAATGAGCAATAAAGGGAACAATTCCATAGAACAAATAAATAATGGACATCCATGTTTTAGTATGTCCAAAAGTCTCCATTCCTCACCACCAGGATGCAACTACACCTTAATGCAACAAAACCTGAAATCTATGTAGCTGAATGTCTTGTAGAAGAGTGATTACTTCAAGATGAAAACACCAACTTTTTGGATTGCCAACAGTATTGGATACCTCACACAGAAGTCAAAACCCACCTGCACATAGTTGAGCTCCTGGTAAACCCGGCTTGCAAACTCATCCAACAGACCAACCACACTACTGGTGATAATATCAACATAAGAGTCCACAAATGAAGCCAGAATTCGCACTAAGTAGAAGTCAAGCCCCACTGCTTCTTCAATTCCTGGTCTTTGAACCTTCACTGCAACTTCTTGTCCAGTGCTGCGCAAGCGAGCTTTATAGACCTGCCCCAAGCTTGCTGCTGCAATGGGTGCTGCAGTTATTTCAGAATATACTGACTCCAATGGCGTGCCTAATTCTTTTTCAATACATTCAAAAGCCTCCATATCTGGGAAAGTTGGCAAAGCATCCTGCATCAATCACATACAGAAAATTTGAAACAGGGTTCCCAGCAATATAAAAGAATGTTCTTTTTGGAGATCAAACTTCTGAACTATTGCTCATCCACATTATAAACTCCACTTCCAAAAAAAAGATGGTGAAAAGAACCAGAAAGCTATCAATGTAAAACCCTCAATTTGTGCTGTTGAAGGTCTCCAAGAAAGAGTGATAAGACAGGTGGGAATGCATTAAAGTGGGGAGAAAACACATTGGCACTAGGGCTTGTTAGATTATAGATTATTTACCTTGGCTAAGGTGGGGAGAGACCCACCTGCAGTTCGGCAAGCTGTTCGAGATACTCAGGTGGGCATAAATCTGGCCGTGTAGACAAGCCTTGGCCAACTTTGACAAATGTAGGACCAAGCTTTGTGAGCCTCACCCGCAAATCTGCTGCTCGCTTCTGCATATTCTTCTGGATCTGCCCTTGCTGCCGATCAAGCAGCAAGCTGAATGCAAAGGATCCCAATGTTGATGCTATTTGCCATGTTCGACTCACCACCTATGACCAGGCCAGTAACCTTAGCAACTATCCACCACAACCTTCATCCTCTCTTCATTATTCCTGAATACAAGACACCAAGAATCATTCTCAGGGTGGTTGGCCTTGTGATGACTACTCGAAAAGAAAATCCACATGTACAATTGTATTATTAAGCTCCTGAATTGGTTTGCAGCAGTTTCTAGAGAAATCCTCCATAGATTAGTGCAACAAAGGCACTCGACAGAATAGTGAAGACATGGTGGTGTTTATAATCCACACACATGACTTCAACATTTAACTGTCAAAAAACACTTGATGACCTATTGCAACTGTGCCCTGGGGCAAACCTAGTTACTGAGGTCATTAACATGTCAAGAAAACCCAAAGAATGGAAATATTCTCTCCATTCATTCACAGTGATCAAAGTCTTCTCACAGTAAGTATCCTGGATCACAGGAACCTAAGCAAATGGGGTAGAAATTAAGGACTACAACATGTGGCCATACATGCTTACTTCAAACCTCACAAACTCTTTTGTGGTCCTGGTCCTAGAATGAGTCTTTACTACTTTTGTTCCCTTTGTAGACCCAAGGTTACACTCTCAGGAAACGACCTTGCAATGAACACCAGCTCATGCTATTCCGAGCTTTGGAAACTAATAATGACACAAGTAAAATTTCTGTGTGGGGTGGTAAGGTCACATATTCGTAAGCTCGTATTCACAGTAATCACCTTCATCAGTTTTTTCTAGCGGAAATAAGATGTAGAAGTACCAATCCACATGCATTTGGGGGATTATAAGAATACAGAATTAGCATGGTACCTTGAGAGGTTGCCGTCCATAACGCTGAGATAGAACTTCTGCATTATACTCCGTAGCTTGCGTGGCCCTCAGGCCTGCCCGTCTCTCAGCATCCCTCTCATTGATCTCCGCAATTCGAAGAAGAGCTGTAGGTGCTTGCCGAGTGACCTCTTTAGGGTCCCTGGTGTTCGCTCCGCTAGTGGCTGAGGAATCCCCCGCAGCTGCGTCGTTTGGTAGCACCTCCACCAAAACGGCTGTTACAACACCCGCTCGTCGTGGCTGGCTCATGTTCTCGTACACACGTTCTTGAAAGAATAACTTCTTCGTCTTATTCAGCGAAGAAGAAGCTGGCGGCAGCGCTTTCTCGATTCCACCGGGCCGCCTTCCAACTGTCGTTGCCGAACGAATCCTTCTGGGCAAAGCGCGAAAATCGTCAAAACGGCTCGAAGAAGGAGAAGAGAAGAAGATCAAACGCGAAGTCGTGGTCGACGACGAAACGCCCATGGCTAGAGCCAGAGAACAAGAAGAAGGCAGAGCCATAACTGAAGAAGCAGCTCTACCGGAGGCCGATGCAACAAATATTGTCACAACCCAATTTCTCTCTCCATGGCCACTTGAATGCACCCGGAATCGAAAACAAAAAGCCCCATCACACGCAATACTAACTACAACCCTGCTAATGCAATTCTCTACAACAAAATAATGCAGCTAACTATTTTGGATTTCTAATTCTCTGCTTCCAAACTCTGTTTTGATCAATGTTCGTCAAGCTTTTAACTCCAAGTACAGTCGTTGTAGGTCCAAGTACATCAAAAGACTGCCGATGCTACTATGGACCATCATCAACGATCTACTAACTTTCTCGATTTCAGAGAGCAACAGCATAGACACAAAAAAACAAAATGAAAGGATATGACATGACCGTGCAACAACCGGTGCAACAACAACTTCAAAGAATAATAAGACAGCAGCAGCAGCAGCAGCAGCAATTGGTTCATGGATTCAAGATTAGGGGTTTACACGTTTACACGCAAGTCTTGCGTGGCCCCTTCGTGTCTCTCTAGTTTTACCGGGCAGTTAGCCAACGGATAATGATAAGCTTTCTTTTTTTTCTAGCGCCCACCATAATCTAGTTCTCCAAAAGAAACCTATCTCACAGGATTCTCTCTACACATTACCCACATGATGATCCAACAAGCCCCGACCGAGAAGCTACAACTCTCAACCACTTAAATGGGGGTGAGTTCTGGCCGGTCCTCGAGAGATTGGCCTACGCAATGCAGCAGCACATACTACGACTTTTTTCAGCCCACTAGATGGATTCTGCCCGGGAGTCGAGATCTGCAATTTTTGTGGGGCCAGGCTACTGCGCTACTGCCGGTGAGAGAGGAGAGAGCGCCAGCATTACAGGAGCCACTTCTGTTCATGAAGGGCCAACTTCCGAGTGCCTGCCACTGTCTCTGAAGGGCCCCAGTGAACCAGAACCCAACAACACACACCAATGAATGAAATTCAGCCAGTTGTGGATGAAGAAGCCCCCCAACTGAGTTCAGTTCAGCACCGAGCCGGTAACCTTTTCCCTGGAAACCTTGTTTTACATTGGTTACCCATGTGGTATAAGTCAATGGTGGATGAACCCCAACTCAACCAGTTTTTAATGGATGGGGTTCCACATTGTGATTTATTTGTGGATGTAGAGCATTCAACCAGTGCAATGAAGATTAAATTTAACATCAGGTTCTATGCTAGGGTAAATAGGCTGGTGAGCAAACACTTAAGAACTCAAAAGAGGTCAAATTGTAACACATTGTTCCTTTGATTTTGTAGCTCAAAGAACATTTGTAACGTTTGTTTGATTATTGCATCTTTTCCTCTGGAGTAGAAAGAAGTTTTGTAAAGCCCTAGTTGGTGCACCCATCAAGTTTTAAATCACTCAAAACAGACTAAAAATGAGGAAAATATGGAGCTGGAACTAGAGAGGGATATGGAGCTATTTTTGTCAAAATTTTTGAAGCAAACTATCACTCATTCTCTTCCTGTGTTCTTAGCGTTGCTCCTTTTCTTCTGACGTTCAAAGAACATTTGTAACCCTCCAGTTTGCGAATCCAATGACACAAAAATCGCTCAATTTGGTTCAAGAATGTGAAAGTGTTGAAAAATATTCGATGATAAGTACGTGTTTGATGATGAGCGATTCTACTTATTACTACCTATTACACAATATAAGTGCCCAACATGAAATTTCTCAAATTTTTTGATTGTATTTGTGTCATGACTCATCATCACAAACTCTTCAAGTATCTCTGGTATTATATGTTCCCAGATTAAAAAAGTGTGGTATAGGTAGTGGTTAAAGACCATGGGTTTTGAGTGAAAGAATTCAGGTTGAAATCTTTCACAACTGTCATGTTCTTCCTCAACTGCGAAGTGTGACCAAGTTTGGGGAGAACATCTTGGGAAAGAAGATGGCTTTGGGAAAAAGACTTGAACATGAATCTTCCACTCAAAGAAAAGCCCTTCAATCATTGTGCACTTCCCCTTTCTTATTTCTAAATGCGTGATGCTAAGCAATGAGCATACTTCAAACAGATTCTATCATAAATAGAAAAATATGTGATACTGATGCATAATTTAAAAAGTTATCATAATTAGAAGAATGTGATATTCAGTACATCTAAAAAGTTTGTCATAATCTGAGTCCAAGAAAAGAATTTGAGCAAATTGTTTGGTGTTTGAGTCCTGTATGCGTTGCTACCCTACGCCTGAAATTCGAATTACTTCAGCAGCGCCAACAGTCTTTGAAACTGCTTCTGGGTGCACATGAAAGCAAAGCTCAGAGTCTTCATGACAAGCCGTCATTCAGGTTCTTCTACACTTTCCTTCCAGTCTGCGAGAGCATGTATTCTTTGTGCACAATCAAAATTTAGAAAGTAAATTGAAGTGTGAGACCTAAAGATCATCTTCGACTGAAACTCTATAGTAAGTTGTACACTGGTGCAGTGGATTCTATGACAATGCTCTTTCTTCTTTACACACATTTCAAATGTGTCATCAGGAGACCAACTACATAGTAATGTGCCTAATAGATCTCATGGAGGAAATTCAGGAGTGTTGCTGCACTAACCGTTGTTGCAGCACGTTTCTGCATCTCCAGCGGTGTCTCTGCAATCGTTAAACTGTCTCTCCCTGCTCTTTTCTTTCATTTTGCAAGGCATTAGGTTTTGTCATTTCAATTGTCTCACACATTGACTCATTAACACCAAAGGGAGTCCATTTGTGTTGTCTAATTTCAGCATTTTCTGAACATGGTAACTGAGCTTGCAGGTGGGAGCTCTTCAATTGTGCATTGGCGGGTTTACAGACAGTGAGCTTCTGTTCTTGAGTTCACTGTTTGTGTTGTGAGGTATGCTTGATTGCACTTTGCCAGAAAGACTTTGTGACATTGCCATAATTTGAGCATTTTTTGTGGCGCCTTGTATTGGTTTCACCATAGTTCTTATCCATCGATCAACAATAGTTTCAGCCATGATTGTGACCAAACAAAAAACATCTAGGAAGTATGGTGAGCCAAATGAAACTTGCGAGGTGCAGGAGGCAGTATCACTACGGACATGTTCCTTCTGAACTGGAGATCGAGATTGCTGGGAGTCGAGGTGATCATTATTGCAGGGGAGTGCGCGTAGAATGTCATAACTTCTGTGTTGAGTAATGTCCATTGGGCGGCTCCCAACAAGGTTGCCATGGATTTTAGCGGTCGCCGTTGGACGACCGCTATATACCTTCGTGTCCGGACGGCGGCTTTTGCCAAGTGCTCTGCCTTGGTGGGCGACGCGTGCGTGACACTCGACACTCCTGCATACATGTGCTGACAACTGGCTGCTGCATTGCGACGCTGGTCGTTTGGCCGCGCGGCTTTGCAAAGTTTCGAGTCTTGATGGCAATCGGAAGCCACGAGAGTTAGCATTTTCATTTTTGCATTTAGAGCGGCACATGAGATGTGTTATGCTTTTAAGTACGCGATTGCCCTTTCTTGACAATAATTCATTAGAAGAGAGCTTTGTTCTTCTGCCCCAATTGAGTTAGTAACGAACTTCTGCTTTTTTGTTTTCTGCGATTTTTTTTTTTGGGGCGGTTTCTTCTTTCGCGGGAGGTCTCGGCGTCGTTTTCTACAGAGGTAATATGTCTCTTCTTGTATTTCATGTCTCTATTGTTGTGGTTGTTCTTAAATTGTTGTTGCAAGGCGCTGCATGTATCAAGCGACGAATGAGATTGTTGTGGTTGAGATAGTTTTCATTTTTTGGAAGCAGGATTGGAAGTCTAGGAGTTCTCTTTTGAAGCGATTTGTTTTACAGAAAGCATATTAAGGTTTTCTTTTCAAGTTCGCTGTGAAGTAGGGATTTAATTTATCTCGTTGGACGTTATAAACAGTTGTTGAGCGCGAGAGATGGCGACGATGAGATCGGCACCATCTTTGTTGCTGAAGTTTCTTCAGCGAAGTACAGCTTTTCAGGTTAAATTTTTTTGTTGTTCTTGGCCGAGTACCGGCAAATTCTGGTTGAAAAATCTTGGCGCGCTCAAAATCCGTTGGATGTTTCTTTAGACAGTTTGTACATCTAGGATGCCGCTGCCCATACGTTTACTACTTGTGGATTCAGTCTTCTTCGCAGATTGGCATCTGACATTTCAGAATTTCTAGAGCAACCTGAATTTCAGATGATTTGTTCTGAGCGCGATGGTTGAGATAATGGTGATGGCAGGTGGCAAGGTACCAGCAGCCTCATCAGCCTTTTCCAAGGGGCCAGATCGCAATTACTACTCCTCTCTTTGCATCACCTCCATCACAGGGACTTTTGAGGCGTTTCTTCGCGGCTGATGGCTGGCAGGTCTGGTTCCTTGTCACCGCATTTTACCCTTGCTAAACCACATACTTGATCGGCCCACTTTCCACAGAGTACCCTGTTTTCCTGCATTCCTTTTTTTTAGAGTCCGTTTCTCTAATTACGATAATACCCTCCAAAGTCCTGCAAATTCTGAGAGTAAGGACATGAGCATAGCTGTTTCATTGAGAAACTAACAATGTGTCTCGGTTTCTTTCTCTACAATTGCAGTCCAGCGCACAAGATCCGGAGCATGTCAAGGAATATGAGAAGGCTAAAATGGTCGACGAAGGTGGTGCCGATCATAGCTCCTTTGAAGAAGCTCGCGAGGTAGTGAGAAAAAGTAGAACTGCTCCTCCACAGGATAGTTCTCAGCAAGCTGTAGAGAATCGGAGTGAGACAACAGAAGCGACTGGGGATTTGAAGAAGACGGCAAAGCAGACTACGAGTGAGGTAGCTGAGAGCGCAAAAGGTACTTCACGCAAGGTTGAAGAAACAGTCACAGGCAAAACTCAGGAGGTGAAAGAGGATGGTGAAAGTATAGTGGAAAACGTGAAGGAAACGGTGCAAGGCTTGAAGGATGTTGGAGTTGAAGCTGCAAAAGCAATCAAAAGAGACACCAAAAAGGTAGCTGAGAAAGTAGGGATCAAGAGTCCAAATTGAGAAGGGTTGCATACATTTTTGAATGCACATATTTTGCAAGACAAAGTATGGTACAAAAGTTTCTGCCTTCAATTTTTCAATGATGGGAGCTGTCTGGACTCTGAAGGCATCCCAGATTACTCTCTGACCAGAGAATTACTTTAAGGTATTATTGTATGATTGACCATTACATTCCCTGAGGAACTTGACACTCTTCTCCTTGCAGAAAGGGTTTGGGATATTTTGGACATCAAGTAACATTACTGATATACTGCCTTACAATTGTCATTGGGAGGTGTGTACATAAAATGCTTGCAGTTCACTAATAGTTACCCAAAATTGTCCTTGGGACATGTATATGGCCTGCATTGCAGTTCACAAATGGAATGGTCATGGTTTTCTGACTGCAAGATTAAATCCTGTGAGAAGAGGAATAATCTCCTTGCCTGATTTTGAAATGGGGGAAACATGTCAGAGATTAGTTGTAGTTGCAACAAGTGGCTATTGTCATGATGGTGCAAATTTCAGATGCATCTATAGAAGCTGCTTTGGCAATAGCCAGATGGTCAGAGCTGGATATCTTATGTAGAGAACTTCAGTGTTGCAAGAACTGTGTATCTTAACTCATTCTTGTAAAGATGAAATGCATACTATGTCTATTATGTGGGAGTGATTTACAGTAGACCAATGATTATATGAAAAGGAGTATTCAGATATGCATCTTGGACGCATGGAAATAAATCAAAAGTTGGGAATGAGATGTCACTACATGAAATATTTCATTTCATAATATACTCTTTGTTGATCAGTTAGTACCTCTCACATGTACAAAAAAAAAATGAAAGAACAAAGTCACTCTCCCCACCACAGGTGCTTTTCAAGGAAATCCTAAGCGGTATATTGGTTTTTATTATTTAGAATCATTTAAAACTTCTAGACCTGCACAGATGGGAAGGAGCTGTGTCTTTGCAGCTGAAGATCCACTGTGCCTGTACCTAAGCATCACATTCAGAGCTGAAGCTATGATGACAGGCACAGATCAGCTGTGGCTTTTCAGGTGGCAACTACTGCTTGCAGCACATGCTTAAATGCAATCACCACCATCTCATGAATGCATAGGGACTCAACATGGGGCAGTTTCTTTGCCAGCTCTGCCTGTGAAATGTCAGAGGACTCAAAGATTTAGCAACCCAGCAAAATATTTTGAGAAATGGATGGGCATCAACTCAGATAATTTCACCACAAAAGGTCTAGAGTTTGTCACCACACAGCTCAAAGAGCACATTAATAAGCCCTGAGTGTGCATGAAGTCTGTAAGGGTGTGGCCATCAATGGGTGTCAGTGGACCCAAAATCGGCTACCTGGTAACACATATCACCCCATTGTCAACTACTCAGTATAACACTCAGTTTCAGACAAAACAGGCTCAATAAGAAAATCTATTGTGAAACATCCACCTTCTCTAATATTGTCAGACCACTCTCTGCTTCATCACTTTTGATCTCAAGATTGACAGCAGCTTAGTTGACCAACCAGCTTGAGCAAAGGGATATCATCATAGTGGCACTGTGCACCTTCCACAAGCTCTTCCGTAGACTGTTCAACACCAGAACATCACCCAAGATTACACATGTTGAGGTCCATCACAAAAAAGAAACTAAAGAACACTCCAACAATGTGGCACACAAGCAGTTAGGTTTTGAATAACATGGGAATTGGCATGTTGGGAGTGCAGACCTGTGGCAGTTTCTTCGAGGCAAGCAAATTCATCTGGAGAAGTTGTGCCATCAAATGCACATGTGCTCCTGGCTTCTTCTGTCCCTTCTCATCATCCTCACCGAAGTTTTCTGTAGTCTGATCTCCTTCATTTTTGGTCTTTTGGTTGATATAACTATCTGCAAGCAGTGAGAGAGGATGTTAGAAGTGCACAAAGTAGAGCTTTGACAAATTCAGTAAGGAAACCAAAGCCAAAATGACACACTGCTGACTGGAAGAGACAATAGAGAGGGGTATGTATATGTTCCCACCTTCTTCCTTGGAAATATCCTGTTTCATATCGAGATCAGGCACCAATGAGGTGCTTTAGAGGTTTTTTACTCCCAGCTGAAGGACCATTAACCCCTTCCTTTGCTTTAGCTTCAGCTGTGTCCTTCTGAGTTGCTGCCTGAGTCTGCAATTGTTGCACTCAACAAGTGCCAAGCTCCCACTGGAAGCAGTCACAGCTACTGCTCTTACTCTCTTGTTGCACAAGTGCAAGGCTCTCTTCCAACATGTAATTCACCAAGGCACCTGCATTCTGTAGCTCCTCTGGGTGGACAGCTCGACCTGACAGCCTGTGTAGGAGGGTGCAGAGGCTGAACACAACAATCAAATTATCAGGAAACTTGAGGATTCAATAATTGACATAACTGGAAATTGTTTAGTTCCATTAGTGTCATGAGGGTTTTGTGATCATGGCCCAATGTATGTGTGAGAGAGAGAGAGGAAGCACCTGTTCAAGTTCAAAGCATTTGCTCCACCTTCTGGGTGCTCTTCTACAGCTAGATCAGTGGGGAGCACTCTTCCACTGCAATAGGGGGTAGCACCCATGTGTTTCCTCCAAATCCATAGGGTAGATTTCCAAACTGCAAAACATAGTAAGGCTTCCTGAACTTGCAAAGGGCAATAGAGCATTCGACACATTGCATATCATCTGTCTACATACTGGGGACTCCCCATTTCAATGGAATGGACCACCATATCTTATTACACTGCACAAAGGCTTTCATCAAATCATCATATGTCATATGCTTCTGATCACCAGTTCTTCCCAAATGCTAGGGAATAGCAGAATTTTTGATTCAGAACTATAGTGACCAAAGAGGGCAATGCATATGAAGTATTAAGTTTCAGGACAAGTGCTATCATCATATGACAAAAGGAGAAGAGATTGTCTTGAACTTGAACACATCTTAGTGAGGGCTTTGTTTCAGTGTTAGAGCAATGCAACCAGTATTCAGTCACGTAGTTGCTACTTGCTGCAGCTGGAGAATCCTTTAATATCAAAGGCTACCCATCACAAAGCCTCACCTGCTAATCCTACAGATGTCAAAGAAGATTCATAACAATAGGGCAACATGTATAAAGATACTCTCCAAAGAATTAGTTGCTTCTTTAGCACAGCACTCAAGTTACTCCAGGACATGACAAAAGGAAGCATTCAAAAACCCACATGAAGAACAAAGAAGTCCTCCACTCAATTTTTATCCAGGGTCTGTTTCCATGAGCAGCACAAAACAATTGACAAAATCAGAAGCAAACCTTCACGAAATTCAGCAGAACACTAGCAGAAGCCCTAGTACAGGACTGCAAGACATCGGATATCACCACTATCCAAGCACTGTCCATAAAAAAAGTTGACAAAAATTCACTATTGAATGAAGGTTTTCATGTATCTCTGCAATACACAGGGAAACTATCTGAAATGATCCTTAAGACTCTCTGAAAGTATGGAGTACTTACATTGAAGAGGGGCAGGGGGGTGAGTTTAGACGAGGAAATGACAGAAACTCAAACCTGGTCAACCTTCGATGGTGGGTACATTGCATTCCAGTCATGTCCCCCTTCTCTGTGGCCTCTTTTGCGGCAGATACATGGCTCCTGCAGCCTCTGGCTTGCACTCGAAAACTCTTTTCTCCCTTTTTATAACAACAGCTCTGTCAGTCTCTGCCCTGGAGACTGACTCAATGGCGTGAGCACTGGCTTCTTTTAAGCGCTCAAAGTCTTCGCTTGCTGGGGGCAGATTGCCGTTAGCTTCAGCCATACCTACAGGGTTAGAAGCACCTTGTCCAAGGGCTTTTGGTGGGTTCCAGCTTCAGAGTGTTTCCCAGAGGACCCAAAAGTGGTGGTGCATGAAAAAATATCAAGTAGCCTTCTGACATGGGCAATGGCCGTCTCCTTCCTGTAATCCTCTGCCGATAGGGTATGAGAATCACATTGTTTTTCGAAACAAATTGCTGGCCAAAACTCAGATACCCTGAACGAAGATGGTCATAGGGGATTGAACGAAGATGGCCGATGTCAGATGGTCATTAGGGAACTGTTGCAACTCTGCCCCATGTGCTTGCAACTCTGTTCCATATGCTTGTAGCTCTGCCCCATATACGTCCATGCCCTAAACTCATGGAGATTTGATCTAGATGTTCTCTTTCGAGGTCCCTTTGTACTTTGTAGTCCTTTTGCATGTTCAAGTTCTTGGCTTCTTGTTTTCAAAATCTGATTTCTTTCACTAGATGGTTTAGGGACGAGCTCCAGCACCCAAGAAAGAAGAGGTGAAAGAGGAAGAAAAGAAAAGAAAAGAAGATTGCACAAAATTTCAAGCTCTTACTGGCAGAAGTTATTCATTTTAAGGTAGGAATAAGAGAAAAATAACTTATGCATTCTCATCATCTTTGTCCCATCTCCTCCTCTTAAGAAAAAAGGTTCCAAGATGTTTTTTCTAATGATGAAATCAATCCATTTTGTGGAACTGAAATCTTTTAAAGAATTACAAACCATGCATTGAAGACCTTTGAAAGAGGTGTTTTGAAAATTGATTGTTTCAATTGTTGCATTCTTATGTCCTTCAAACATTTGTAGGGTAAATTGTTTCAGGATCACATCTTATGCATGTTTGTTCGGAAATGGCTAGCTAGGGCTGCATTCAAGGATCAATTTGTGGATTTTATATTTTTGTGGTTTTAATGTTTTTTGTTAGATCGTCGTTGATAGCACATCACTTGAAGCTTGGCTACAAATTGAGAAAGAAATATGACAAGCTCATCCAAAATCCTGATTGCAAAGAAATTGAAGCTTCTTATTCAAATGGCAAAAAATGTGTTGGTTTCAAATGTAACTTGTAAGGATGTGAGTTTTCTTCCTTCTCTATCTCAAGCTAAAATTTAATGATACATTTGCATAATCTAAATTATGCATGGAATTGTGTTTTGGGTGTTGTACCTGAGAATATGTTTTCTTAAGCTCCTTGACTTCAATTATTATTCTTTGGTGAAATGAAAATGAGAATGACAAGTGTAACAAGTGATATTGCATCTTTTGTGACAAACATTGTCAAAGAATGTCAAGCATATACAATGAAAACAATACAAGCTTGGGAATTCTACCTACTACCACCACATCCATCTTGTGTAAACATCACCTTTTAGGTCTTCAAAAAATTTCATTAACAAAACTTGTCATAGTAGGTGAAATTTTCAATGTTGTTTCATGAAAGAGTTAGTAAGGAAGAAAGCAAGCACTTACTTCCACACTGCCACAACATAGTACTTAAAGAATTATAGGGAGGTGTAGTCTATTTCTTGCAACTTGCACACAATTTTGTCAAAATTTTCACTATTATCAATGAGGTGAACATTTTATTTTTCTAATTTGGGGTTGTAAGAAAACACACTCTTTTTGCATAGAATTTAACCTCTTAAAGGATTGATAATTCTTGAATTTTTTTGACCTTGACATTTAGATAGTTCCAATTCTAGGCTTTGTGTTCTAGGTGTTGTGTATCGTGTTTCTCACCTCACATAAGTTTGTTAGTTTTTGTAATTAGATTTCAAGTAATCCAATTTTCAAGCAGTGACCGAAAAGTATTGGTCACTTGATTTGGTGACCAAAATTTTGAAGTTGCCTAGTTTTGTGACTTTAAGTTAGCAACCAAAATTTTTAAGTCACTTGGTTTAACAAGCGAAAAATTGGGTGAATTTTTTTTTTGGTCATTGAAATTGATTGAACCAAAAAAATTCATCGTTGAAAAAATGGTCAACATAAAATTTAATTAATGAAATTAAAACATCTAGACGAACATCAATGTGATGATCAACGCAAAATGAGCACATCACATCATATTTGACAACCTTGGTTTCTAGTAGCCTAAAATAACCTAAGGTGAAATAATTCATAATAATAATAATTTAAGGGTTGAACAACTTAAAATAACTAAATTTTTTTAAAAATAAAAAAAAATAAAAAAATAAAGATTAATTTAGGGAAGAACGGAAAAAACTAACCAAATGTAGAACAACATAGTATAAAATAGGTTAATAGATTGTAAAAAATTTATAATAGTTTACGGTATAATTGCCAAGAATAATTTAAAGTAGAATAACCAATAATAGAAAATAATAATAATAAATAGAATAGCCTAGAATGACCAAAAAAAAAAGAAGCTAAAAGTAGAATAATTTGAACTAAAAAATTCTAAAATAACCTAGTAAGAATAACTAAAAATAACCAAAATTAACCTACAATAACTTAAAATAACCTAAGGTTTATTTAACTTAAAATAGCATAAAATAACCTAAAATAATTAAAAATAGCTTAAGGTGGAATATTTTATAATAGCCAAAAATAGCTTATAATAGCTTAAAATAACTTAAGGTTCAACAACTTGGAATAACATAAGGTAGAAAAGTTTAGATTAACATAGGGTACCTTAGGTTAGCATAACTAAAGTAAAACTTAAAGTGGCCTAAAAGTAAACTATAATAGTTTATAGTAGTTAGATAATTAGGGTAGGTAAACTAGGTCACATACATAGGATTGGAAAAATGTTCTTAATGATGCAATGACAAAAAATATTACTTATTGAAAAAATGATGTAATAGTTAAGGGCTTGGACTTTTAATGTGGAGGTGAGGGACTCAAATCAACACAATTGCAGTCTATGTGAATGTGATTAGCTAAGCTAGCCCTTTAGGCCTTTAGGTTATGTTGCCTAGGCCCTAGACAACCTAGGTTAGGTTAAGCTAGGTAGGTCACACGTTATCATGTTTTCAATTGGAATTTCACCATGTGTCAACATTTTAACGGTAAAAAAGAGAGTAAAACATCCCCACATTTTAGTTGTAAAACTAGATGCAAATGACCATGCCACATGGGCTAGTTGAAAAGTTAGTGTTAATTGCATTTCAATGCAATTGCCATTTTGATTGGGTGCATGTCATGTTTTTTGCAACTTTAATTTTATGTGACTTGTTTATGGTGATCTTGGACAACATTATAATAATTGCATGTGACATTTATGACTGAAAAAAATCATTTATGATTGAAAAAACCAATTGTTAATATGCAAATTTCTTGTAGCATTTTTGCATGATCCAAGTTTTATCTAAAGGAATGGATGTAATATAAGACACAAAACATAAAACTAAGTCCAATGAGAGAAATAAATTGAGAATGGAAAATAGGAGTAAACACATTGTCATCCCCAATATTTTACGTCCTGATGAATGGGTTTTAATCCTTTTAAATGGATAAAAAATGGATGGTGTATTTTTAGGAAGTACTTTGATGAAACATCCAATGGTCATAATAATTATCAATTTAGTAACAAATTAAATTTGAGCCTCCAATATTAGTTCAAGGTCATTTCAACCAGTCAAATATTTAAAAATTGGGCCATTTTTGATAATGGTACTCATTCCTTGTATTTTTGGGAAATTTTTCTAAATAGTTATTTTGGGGTTTATGTTGGTATTTTTTCAAATTTAAATACTAGCTAAATACCCCCAAAATTATTAATATCTAAAAAAAAAATTGTATTATGTTTTCATTTACTAATTAAACTTGTCATATTTTCATTTTAATTGTCAACATCAAAATAATTAATTTCAATTCCTTTGGAAGTTTTATACCAAATTTCACTTAGACATGGATGGACAATATTTTGGGGTACCTTGGACTAAGATCTAAGCATAGAAGTTTAACATTAGGATGTTTTTAGGTCTCATGCACATAGCTTTTTGAGTCTTTTTTTGTTTATTTTAAAACTGAATTAAGAAAATCTTAAAATGAAAAATTTATTATTTTCGGACCTCTAGAGTTCATCAAAACATCTTTGATCAAATGAGCAATACATTTGTTAGAATGGAAGGTTGTGAAAGTTTTTTTTTTCTCCCATAATTCTAGAAAAATGGGCCATATTTCATGCGTCAACAAACACCTAGTTTCCATAAAGCTCAAAGATGCCAAATTGACATAGATCCTTACTAAAGCTCCATTGAAAATGGACAATGCCACCCAAATACTCTTGTACTCAATTGTAAGGATGAACATGTGTGGGGAAGTACATGATTTGATAACCATATGCCATAATCAATTTGTTAACTCCTTGAAATAGATGGCTTTTGAATGTAGTCAAACATGCTCTTGAATAATGTCTTGGTGTTAAGAATGTAAAAATTTCCTTGAAATAATCAAAAAGGTTTCTTTGCATGTCATTCTTATATTTTGTTTGTGACTTTTGAAGTAAGAACACGAGTTGTTGAAGCTTGTCTTAAGGACAATGAAAAGGAAGCCAAATAATCCTAACTAATATACTAGGAATGAGCAAATTTGAAAATAATCAAATATTCTCATTTCAACTTCTAGCATTTTGAACTTCATGTTTTGTTTTATTGTCCATTCTTTGATCAATCTTTGTTGTGAAAAATGGGGAAGGGTTGTTGGACCTACTCATTTCTTTTGGGCCTCATGGATTGATGCATGTAGATATGCCAACCTTGATGGGATGATTTTAATTATTTGCATGTAAAAAATTATGGCTACACATTCACCAATAAGTATTGGCTCTACACTTGTTAGGAAAACCTTGTTATTTTACAACTGCCTTTTGCCAACTTTTGTATGAACTTTTAAATAATTTGTAAATCATAACAAGTGTAACTCACCAAGATTAAATTGAAAATAGTTATTCTTATTAAAATACACATGTTTTAGCCTTTTGTGAACATATATGCCTTAAAAAATGATCACTAAAATGAACTCAAATACATTGTAATAGAAAGATTTCATAATTTAAAGATCATAAATTATCATTGGCCAAGATCATTGGGGCTTTGTTTAGTATTGTAAAATATCAATTTCAATAAAGTAATGACCTCTTAAAGTATTGGTGATTATATTCAAAAACATGGAAGGTGTGGAAGGCACTCCATGTGATGGTGGACACATGGTTGAATATGTGCATGCAATGTTGGAGGAATGAGTGCCTTTGACAAATATTTATTGGTTAAAACAATTGATCCTTATAGCTTTTGAATGTTAATGACCTTTGTTAGTTAATCAAAATTGATGACAAAGGCTATAGGGATCAATTTTATAGCATTCCACAAAATGAGCTTGGAGGAATTATGTATAATCATCCAAGACATATTGCCAATAAATGAAAACGGGGTAAATTGCAAATAGGGTGTTAAACAAATGAAAATGGTTTTTAATGTTGGCCACTTATGAGTACCATGACCACAAGTGGTTGTTACATAGGGATAATCTTTGGATACCATTACCTTGAATGTATAGGTGTAGGCATAAGCAAATGTGATGTTGTCAATATGGTGTCACAATCTCTATGGCTTTGTGACACATAGATTGTACATCTTCCTTCTTTTTTATTAGTAATAGTTTATTCATAAGTCAGGAAATTTCCTCCTTTTTTTATCTTTTCCATTTTTTAGTATCTCTATGTTTTGTAATGTGGATTTAAGTGGTGGATTTTTCCATTGTTGTACATATAACAAGTTGTGATGTTTGGCTTTTGTGTGCATGCAAGCATTAATCACATTGTGCATCACACTATTTCTTGTGGGAAAAAGTTGGCCTTAATAAAATAAAATAAACATTTTGTTAAGTATAAAGAAGCTATAGACAAATTGCATATAAGGAGTGATTTTATAAGAGAACATGTGTTGATATAGAGGTAGCTCAAATAGGAATTTGGAATCATTATTTAACAAGATCTTTGATTTTAAAAAAAGGTGAAATTTATTGATCTCACATATTACCACACCTTGTGGTTAGTGGGTTGTTTTGAGTTCTTTGAAATGAACTTGCCAAAAAAAATTCAAGATTTTAATTATTTAAGTAAATCATGGTTGATACAACACACAATGAGCACTAGTGGTGACATCTATGTGGAAGCAAGTTAATATGTTCTATTTCAAGGGCTATTTCAAAGCCATGGAAGATGCATGCATCTTGGACATGAATGATCCATTTGAAAAAGTCATTCACTACAATATATTTTCCAAAATTTTCAAATTTGTGTTGTGGATCAATATGTTACAATTTGGAATAGACATAAGGTTAGGAGGATCAATGAATGTGGACATTTTTAGGACAACCATGTATTGGAACTAAATATTTTCGAGAGTTTGAATGACTTTGAGGTTGGAGGAGTCATTTTGATGGCATGCATACTAGTGTTCCACATGACAAGATAGGAACACAAGATTCATGTTGAATAGGTGAGAACCAAAAATGGACGTTGTAATTTTATAAAAATGAAGGTTGTGTTTAACTTCTTGAATTCTTTCGTAATTTGGCATTGATGAGGGATGGGCATATGCTAGGGTAAAACTATGGTGCATTGAACCAAAATGGATGTTACAATGATCATTTTTTGCAAGTGGTAAAATGTAACCAAAGGTTATGAAAAAGTTGTATTGAAATTTTAATGGTTTGGACTCAAATATGAATGTGGACTGTTTTTCACATGGAAAAAAATAAGTTTGAAAATTTCAATCACATGAGTTGATGAAACATATATTATAGATGACACGCTCAAATCAAAATTTGATAAATGATGTCTTTTTTACATGTGTGTTCTAAATTGAAATATTTTAGAAAATCCATAATGGACATAAAATTGAAGAATTATGCAATAACATAGTAATTAAATGCTATGCCCTGAAATCTTTATTTAGGATAAGAAGCCGATCTAAATTGAGTAGTTCCCATAAACCTTTCTAGGAATATTAATATGTTTGTATTATTAATGGTAAGAATGGTGTGAAGCCTCATTCAATAAAACCTAAGGCATGATGAATAGTTTACAATTATCTTACTTAAATATAATTATAATTAAAAAATAAAAAAAAGAAAAGAAAACTTCCACATTGATATTAACCATTGCAATAAACTTATATAAGAAAAATAAATAAAATCAAGGTGAATAAATCATTTAAAAAGAAGTATTAGACTTTCAAAAATAATTATAATGTTAGGTAGGGTTGTAAAAAATGATGTCATGTGCCCATTTTGCATTGGTTGTCACATTAGTTTTCATCAACTCAAATGTTGATAATTGTTTTTGGTAACAAAAATTTGTCAATCATATTAGTTTTGAAGGTTATAAATTTTTGGTCACTAAATTAAATGACTACAATTTTGGTTACCCAATTTTTCAATTGTTAAATTAGGGGACCAAATTTTTTTGGTTTTTAATTTTCAATCCCCAAACCAATTAACAATTGAAAAAAATTGGTTGTCAAATCAAATTATTGAAATTTGTTTATCACTACCTGGAAATGGGTTTTGGTTGCCATTTGGAAAAACATTTTAGTCATCGCTTGAAAATTTTTTAGTCATTGCTTGAATTCTTTTTAATTGTTCAAAAAAATTTAGTTGTTCCATCAATGATGGTTCGATTTCCACCATTAATTTAGAAAATTAAAATTTGTTACTTGTTGCCCAAAATAATTCGATCACTAAACCAAAGAATCCAAAAAATTGGTTGCCAAATTGAGTGAGATTTACCAAACCAAGTAGTTGCCAAACTTTTTGATCATTCCCGAAATGTTTTTGGTTGCCACTCAAATGTTTTTTGGTTGCCATCATTGATTGGAAATGTTTTTTTTTGGTTGCCACCATTGGTAAGCCAAAACCATTGAATGTACATTTCCAAGGCTTACATTATTTAATATGTTGAAGCTTAGCAACATTGGAGGGTAGCTTTTAAAGCAACCTCTACCTTTTGTCAACATAGTGCATTGTACATAAGGTTTTTTTGTTCCTTTGGAATTTGAATGATCTTTCTATTTTGCATAATAATATTTTGTTTGAATACTTTAGATTATTTCATTTTGTATTGTTGGTTGCAAAAGTTGTTAAATTAAAATTCTTGACAACTAGAATTACTTTGAAGATTCATCATAGCTTGGAATGTTCGAACTATTCTTTCTTTAATTCATTAGAAGAAATCTTGTATTATGCAACCATCGAATTTGTGATTATATGTAATGAAATATCATTTGCAACTGTGTTTTGTCATTTTAATAACTATTTACCATCCATTTCAATCTATTAAATTTCTTGTGATTATGGTCTAATTAATTTACAACCATTAGGTTTTATATCCTTCCACATTGATTAGTTTTTTGGGCTTTTCATTTAAGAAAAAACTTCTATGTTCAACTAACTGCAAAAATAGTTACAACTTGGTTATTTTGTGTGATGTACATATACTTTTGATGTATATTAAGATGTTTTGGAATATATTACGAGCATATTTATGTATTCATCAATTTAAGCATCTTATATTTAAAGCATATTAAATATACATTTTGCATATATTATGGTTACATACGTTAGGTAAGTTGGTAAGTAAATAATTAAATAGTTAACTTGATAGAATTACCCATTATATTTAATATAAAAAATATTTATCATTAAATAAAAATTAATTAATTAATTCATAGTAATAATTAGTTGATTACATAGTTAATAATAAATTAATAGTTAACTAGTAGTCAATATTTAATAATTATATAATAATTTATTTTAAAATTAATAATGGCATAAACTATGTTATTATTAATAAAAATTAATAAAATAAAATAAAATAAAATAAAATAAAATAAATATTGACATGTATTATTATCCAATAAATTTTTATTTAACTTAATAATTTAAATATTTTATGCTACTATTAGCTAGTTATTTAATTATTTAGTTCATATTAATAAATAGTTAGCTAAATAATGAATACTTATTTAATAATGATTAAATGATTATTTTTAAAAAATAGTTAATATATAATATAATATATATTTATTAATATTTTATTATTCAGTTAATAATAATTTAATATTAATAGAAATGCACTAATTATTTTTACTTAAATGAAGTTAAATATTAAATATATGAATTAATTAGGTTAAATATTATTTATTAATATATTAGTTTATGTAATAATTTAAATAATTGATGGTACTATTAATTACTACTTAATTAGTAGGTAGTAATAAGTAGTATGTAGGTTCGTAAGTGGGTAAATAATTAGTTAATGCCTAGTTAATCAATTAGGTTTAGTTAGTTGGTTACTTATTGGATATATAACTATTAAAATTGAAAAAAAAAGAAGGATATAGGATAAACATTTTAGTTGCAATTAAAAAAATTATCCCATATGTTTTGTCATTCATTTTCATCTTGTAAAATTATGTAAGGAAAGTGTTTTGCCTTACATTGTATAGTACAAACATGTGTAATTTGGAATGAGCCAATTGAAAAGGTTTAACTGTAAAAGTTCTACCTAAAATTTTAAAATAAAATAATAGAATAATATATATATATATATATCTTAAATTACTTACATAACCTACCTACATATCCTACTTAAATTTTGATTTATATTTATTTTGGCCAAAATTCAATTAACATGCCACCTGACAAATTTTTATTATGTCACGTGGCATGATATTCTAACATCATCTAAAATAAATGATGAGGATCGATTATATATGTATTTAAAAACATAATGAAAAGAAAAATATTATGTTGCCATGTGGCATTTTGTAATAGGTTATAACATAATTGCAAATAATGGTGACTAGTTGCGAATTTTAGACAGATGGTCAATGGATGAGGGTGTATATGTTGACCGTATACATCATCCACGTGGAATGTGATGATATCACACTAAGTCATCATATGTGACTATATGCTGCATGCAATTTCATTTATGTGGCTAATAAAATTTTAGTTGTACATGTTGTTTGCAATTTATTTTTAATTGCAAATTATAGTCACAAATTGGATTATTGTAAGCCAATTTACTATTATATGCATTATAATGAAAGTCCTTGCAAATATCTCAAGCCATTGTTTTAGGCTTTAAGCCAAATGTCCTAGACTTTAAGTAAAATGTCTTAAGATTTAATCCAAATGCCCTTGGCCATTAACAAAAAAATTACATAAACACTTTAAACCAACTATTTTAAGTTATTGGTAAAGAATATCCAAAAACACATGAAATGAAATTTTCGTAAGCCATAGAGATGAGATGAAGCATCATAAACACCTTTAGCCAAATGTCTCATAAACATGCAAAGTCAAAAGTGTTATGAACACCTTAAGCTAATAGGCATATGCTATTTCTTATAAACATCCTAAGCCAAATGTTTTCTGAACACCATAAGCCAAATGTTCTTAAGCCTAATGTAAAGGAACTTTAGGCCATAGGAACAAAAACATGACTTAAAGACCAATTTGTTTTGGCCAAATGTTAGACTTTAGTATGTAAGCCATGAATTTAACCCCAAACCAAAGGATGTTTTGGCTTGAGCATTTTGGCCTCGAATTACAATATTTTTGAACATATTGGCCCAAGGTTAAAATAATTTTGAACATTTTGACTTAGAATTATCATTTTTGACATTTTGACATAGGGTGGCCCCTTTGGCTATATTTGTATTTCCTACTTGGTGTATTTATCTACATAACAACCCAGATTGCACCCCTTTCGAAGTCCTTATCATAAACTTAAATTATAGTGGAAAAACAATGGAGTCATGTTTTTTTTTTCTCATTTGACTTAAATCTATTACATTTAATATCCTTTACCTGCTCTTTTCAAAAAATAAAAAAAATAAAATTCAACTTCAAGCTATAACAATACACATTTATTAATCATGATTTTTCCTTCATAATTAACCAAATCACCTTTCACACTAAAATTGAACATGATTTAATTTTTAGTAATTATTATTGGAGTTTTTTACTAGCATTAGAAGATAGTCATTTAAAGAGATGTTATCAAGGTATTACATTGTTTATTATTATAGCTTATGCCATTGGCTCAAGTGCAAACTTCAATTCATGAATGCACTTTTAGGAATCATGAACTTGAACTTTGAAAATTCATTATTAAATTATATTTACTCAATTATTTACCTAATAAAAAATTATATATAGTACCATTTAAAATAGTTTTGAAAATTACACATTAAACAAATTATTTATCAAAAAATGATAAGGATTTAAAAAATTTGTGATTTCATTAAATTTTCAACATTTATACAACCTAATTAATGTATTTACCAATACTTTTTAGTGAAAACCCTTTTTAAATTGTTTCCAAGATATTTTTAAAAAGTTTAATGGATTTAATGAAATGAAAACTTATGTGATGTTTGTTATAGGGTAACAACACATTATGATGAGTTTTTTTGGATGATGTTGTGCTTGTTTTTCTAGGTTTGATAAGTATCAAATTACGTAATTCCCAAATGAAACATAATTTTTTAAAAACATCAATCTAATATCGAAACATTATGAATTAATCCTTTAACTTTGGAAAAAAATACCAAAAGGTCAAAGCAAGATAAAATAGATCTCCACTTCAACCTTGCATCACTCATATATACCTATCATAAAATACGTGAAATTAGGTGAAAGTATGTGTCAAGTAGCAATAATTCTTTTTATTAGGTTCATGAAAATCTAGATCTAAAAGAATTAAAAGCAAATGAATTTAGAAATTAGATAAAAAGTACATTTTGGAACTAGCTGAAAAATATGTGTTCAAACTTATTTTTTGGTTAGAAAAATTAATGAAATTGATATGTAATAAATTAGGAAATGAAAATCAACATATGTTTTATAATAACATTAAAAAAATAAAATCCTTTTAGTAGAAACCTACTTGACACTTATTTAAAACCAAAAGCCCATATTGAAAAATAGATGTCAAAAGCTATAATTTGTATTTTGAAAAACCTATTTAAAAATGATTTTTACAATTTGAAATATGAAAATCAATGCACAATAGTGTAAACATATTTTTTTTAATTATTAAAATGAAAACATTCAATACATTCCACAATCTATAATGGGTTTTGTTGGTATTTTAAATCTACTTGTTTTAGTTTTAACAAGGTAATCAAGTTGTTCGTTTTATTTTGCTGACATCTCAAAACTATCAATATTTCATCAATGATGAACTTTTCAATTCAAATACATACTTGGGGTCCCCATCCATTCATGGACTTATTGTTATTGGATCCATTCACAATTAGGGTAGCAAAAAAATGAAAAAGATTTTTTTCAAGTTAATTTTTATGAATAACATTTACATATAAAAAATTGAAGTAAAAAAATGTGAATAGTCCAAAATAAAATAATTTATGTGACAATAATGATTTTCACATGTGTAAATAATTGTGCATGAATATTTTGGTTTATAAGCATAAATGTAAAAAATAATTAAATGGGTTTTAAAAATCTATTAAGCATATTGTTTGCATGACTATTTCTTGAACATATGATTTGCATGTAAAATAATTTTTTAAAAACCTATCAAATAAATAAACTAGTCAAATGATTTAGTAAAAGAATAATTTCCCTTACAGACCTTTGTTTTAAAATTTAAAGACTTTGAAATTTTCCTATAATTTATTTTTTCATCAAGTTCACCTCATGAACATGTACTTCCATAAATGGAAGCAAATAAGGATTCAATAGAAATATGGACTTTTGATGGACTTTAACTTACCACAAATGATTCACTATGCTTTTACCCTATCGTATCACACACTCATATTTTCACCTTTCACCATTAAATTGATTGAGGATTTTGCCATAGTATTAAAAATGTGGCAAGAGGCATTGTGGTTTGAAAACTCTCAAGATGACAAAGAGACAAACAAAGTGCCTTCGTACAATCTCTACTAGAGTGTGGCCTACATGTTTTTGGCCCAAGTGTGAATTCATTATCCAACTAATGTTTACTAGTGTGACTTGTGTCATCGGCCGAAATGTGAACTCATTATTGAACTAATGCCTACAAGTGTGACTTATGTTGTTGGCCTAAGTGTGGACTCACTACCCAACTAATGGCTATTAGTGTGACCTATGCCATTGGCACAAGTGTGAATTCATTACCCAACTAATGTTTACTAGTGTGACCTATGCCATTGGCTCAAGTGCGAATTCATACCCAATTAATGTTTATTAGTGTGACCTGTGCCATTGGCTCAAGTGTGAATTCATTACCCAACTAATTTCTCCTTTCAAAACTGGATTTTATAACTTAATTAAATTCCCGACGCCAAAAACTACTCAAAATTCAATATCTCCCACATTGACTTAGGTCTTAAATTTCTAAAAATATCACTTGAGGGTGCACCCAAATTCCATTGTAATTTTTAGTTTTGAAGAAATTGTTCAGTATTCAATAACTTTTACACCCTAGGATGAAACTTAAAACATTAGGAAACCAACTCGATATGATACACGTTACTCATAAAGGACTTTCCAAGGGTACCAAGAGCATGGCAAGACGCACCATGGTTTGGGATATCTCAAACAAACAAACTTCGTAGATAGATGTTGACAAAAAGAAAAAAGAAATAGAAAGCACCAAAGAAAAGGAGCTTTACCTTCTAATTTTGTAGGATAGCCACAGTACCTACCTTTGGCTTCGAGAGTATCCAGACAAGTTACATATGCCAGCTTTTACTCTGCGTCCGTCTGACCAACTCAGGAGAGAATTGGTAGTCAGGCATCGGGAATATAGTACTAGCTGGTCTGCCAAGGCCAGGATTCTTCAAGCACAATGATCCTTTATGGCAGAGACTTATTGGTAAAAAGGCTGGGCCGCTCTGTTGTTCAGCCAAAGCGTTATGAATGAGAGCTGAGGGAGCTCCCCGTGGGATGTCAGGAAGTTTTATAGATCAGAATGATGCTTGACTTTGTCCTGTAGCGCTAACGGAGTCCTAATAGAGCCGATTACAAACACGATTCCGGGATGGTTTGTAGACCTTCTCAGGAATTAGATGCAGGCCATTGAACCTTGGGGCCTCCGTTATGGAAGACGCTAAACACCCCTAACAAGCTCTATCCAGAGCAAAAAGTAGCCTACAGAGGTGAGTCCTTTGTAGAACTGTGTGGTTCTGTTGCAGGGTTTGATGGGTTAAATGAAAAATACAACTGCCACTTTTCAAAGCCTAAATCTATGCTGCAGGTTGCTAATCACGCTCTTTACTGAGATGTGCTGGGTTCGAAATGTGGGATAGCAAAACCTGCAGGAAAAAAAATTTCTTTACAAAACATGCTGAATAAAAAGAACCGCCCAGCACGGTTCTGCACAGAACCATGCAGGGCACAAAAGACAAACCCGAAAATGCGCTTGTTAGGGGTATTTAGTGTCTCGCCTGCATTATTGGAAAGTCCGGGTAGAATAATTTCGTCTCACGTATGTCTAGGAAAAAAATTGTCAGAACCGGATGTACTATTTTGCATATCAGTTGACTGAGCAGACAGATACACTTGACTGCAAAAGAATCAGTAGTGATCATCTGGATTAGCAAGGTGCGACTGTTAACCAGCTCACGGTCATTCATATTCGACAATCAGACAGAAATAAAAGGAAAAAAGTTGGCAACCTAATTTATGGGAGCTCGATAGCTGTTGCCAGCTGCTCTCACGTATCTCACGCGCCATGTAAATCTTCATTTAAAATCGAGATTGTCACACAATATATGCGCTATTATGCTGCAGTCACCCTTTTCTGATCCTAGACTCTAGAGCCTGCAGCTCTTTGGTAAAGTGTGAATCTCAAAAAGACGATAACACCTGCAACCTCTAAATTAGGCACCAGATTAATCAGTGGCTTCAAAGCTGGCTCCATCTGCACCTTCTAGAAAAAGTGCTTTATGGTCTTCACGTCATCGGACACAACTACAGCATCTTTCTGATGTCTTTCATGGGAGCTGATCTCCAAGTCCCAAGGGGCCACGTCTCTTCAGGTGCGTTAAAAAATGTGGTATCTTCTGTAACTTGTTTGTCATGATACGACAAACAAGAGAATCGACAGGAAGCGAATTGGGGATTGCGTGGAGAAAGATCATTTTCTAGGGGCTTGCATTTGCAGCTCAACATGAGAAATAAGCAAAGACTGAACAGGTCGAATCTTTTGAAGGATATCGAAGTCAGTTTCAGAGCTTCCCTGGTGCTACTAAATAAGACATGAATATAATATTACAGAACAGACGGGTGCATGTTGCATTCCTCGAGCCTCATGAGTTGATCTTTCTACATCAAGGGGTGATCCTAGTACTGTTATTGTTGTTATGTAACGAAGATCAATGAAGAACGACGTGAAAGTTTACCAATTACTTGCATGACTGTTGAGTGTCTCCTCACCCTCAAGGCTATTGTCTCGTTTAGAAGATGAACTTTCTTTTTGGGCCTCATAAGGGAGGCATTGTGGTTGCCCATGCATTTGGGGAATTCTTTTAACTTTAAAAAACCCCAATTTTCCTGCATATTCCTTGTTGACAATCAGTCTATACCGATTGGTTGGTACTAGCATCTAGCTAGCTCCATGGCCTAGCAATGAATTGAACCCGGAACCACCTGCAGGGTGGCCACAAGTCCAGCCACTTCCAAGCTATTGGCTTATGCTCATTCTTCCCCAATAATAGAATAATGTATTGCAATTAAATTGAATCCTAAGTTTTAAAATCCATGATGCAAGTTCAGTAAATTATGACATCCTGAACATGTTTGCCATGGTTGGGTATTTTGGCCTGGAACCATGGCACAAAATTATGGCTTCTTATTATTCTACAGAAACTCCAAAGCCCTATTGACAGTGACCAGTATTTAGAAGGAAAGACAGGGAATTAAAATAATCAATTTAGTTGCTAACCTGCCAAGTAATATTCACTAACTACTTACATTGGGGAATCATTAACGCTGACTGATGAAACCATAATTAACACTAGTATCCATACGGTCCGTCAGTTTTTTTTTTTCATGTCAGCACTTGGGAAAGAGTTCTAGAGCAATGGGTAAGTAGAATTCTGACTGTTGGATTGCCGCTGGAGAACCTCCCAGACCCGAGAAAAATTCAAAAGATTATAATCCAAACTCCAATCCTAAAGGAAGTTACTGGGTGGTACTACGAGGTTGTGGGAATATTTGGATTGCTAATGATAGTTGTCATCTGATATTCCGTGCATTACTTTGGAGTTGGTGTGATAGTATCCTCTTCAGCTATATATAGGTAATGTCACCTCTTGCAGGTGGGCTCTGCGCGTTACTGCAATATTGCTATCTTGGGAAGTCATCTAGATTTATCTTCAACCTGTGGTGCTTAACTTTGAAACATCGGATCTCTTGAAAGGGTGAACCAGCACCCGAGTTGGTACCTTCACCTTTTTGAGCGAGACCTCCTCGTGGCCATGTTAAGCTGAAAAAATATTATATTTGAACTCATAGACCCCGATTTAGTCTAAGCATGGCATATTTTGTAATATTCGGAAATAATTTAATGGGATTTTGGGGTTTTTTCCAGATGGTGTCAACGTGGGTGCTGGTTCACCCAAGGCCCCTAATGCCCTTACTTACACCACTTGTAAATGATTTAGGTAGACATAATGCCAGTAAGTGTCTATTTTATTTTTCTTTAATCAGAACAAAGATGTTATGTGAATTCAAATATAATTTTTGCAAAACAATATTTTCTGACATGTTTGTTTCATTAGCTTGATTTGCTATATATAGTTAAATGTACTCAAATGAGAGGGAAACGCGGAATTGGAAAGACAAATGAAAGTATGATAAAACACATGAGAGTACATACCTGCTACTTTCAATTGTCAAGCCTTGCAATCAAATCTTCTTGTTCCAACAATTTAACGAAAGAAAAGATCATTGTTACAAATGATCCAATTTCATCAACAGATGTTATAATGATAAGTAGATGAGTCTTGATTATGGCCATTCAACATACATGTGTCTAAGTTAATCGATACATAGGTAATAGAAAGTCAAGCATGTGATTATACATCCAAGTATGACTCAACATATACCCACGCGATAGTTGGTATTTATGACAAATCTACGCACTAGTTCAACCAAACCAATGTGTTTTAAATCACATTTCTTGTTTTTAAGTTACCTTTTTGGGGGGTGCTAATAATCCTTTCAACTTGTTGAATTGCCATTGATCTTTTAATGTCCAAGTTAAAATTTGAGAACTTGTAATGGTTCAAGCGAATGACAAGTTGGTCCCTCCGCCAAAGGTAGGTTTTTCTGTTCTGTTTTTTTTTTCTTTTCTTTTGAAGCCTAGCAACAGACTGGACCAAGCTGTTGTCACGCTCAAGTCAAGCTCAGTGGAGGAGGGCCAGCAGGGCTTTCACTTGCGCACTAGTGGGTTTGAACCTAGGATCTCTTTTGAGGTGTTAAGGTCATAGATAGGGGCTATATATCACTGAGCCATCACTCCTGAGGTACTTCTAAGTATCTCTTTCGAAAATAAAAAATCAACAATATTATCCATATTATCTATACTTGCTTGACATTGAACTTGGTATATTATTACATCTATATTATTCCAATACTAATCCCCGTATGCAAACATTTTGTCCCTTGAAATGCTAAGACGAACCAAAGTGCATACATTATATCATAACATTTATTAAAACGTTAAATGAACCACATGAAAAGAACTTGCAGCATGAAGCCTAATATTGCAAACATTCCAGAGTCCTTTCCAAGAAAAAGTAATACTTAAAGCAAATGGGATCAGAACTCTAACCAGTCATGCCTAAATATCCCTCTAATGGCAAAGTTTTATTTTGACTTTAATGCTTCGACTTTAGAATTCAGAGGAGAACGGGATTTAGATCTTGCCTTTAACCATATCAATTCATACACACCCAGCTCCGTTAGCTCCTTGTAGTTTACTTTGCAACTATGAAGTCCATTTCATATGAGTTTCAATTGGCATACGGTGCATCTACTGGGTGTCAGCCACCACGCAATTTCGCAATTACCATGATTCATCACTTTTCTGTTAATTAGCACGTCTGGTAAATAATTTACGTGTGTGTCCTATAATTAAAGGGCACCGTCAGACATAATTAAGTTTAGCCAAAAAGTTTTGCGAACGCTAAACATCTCCCCGAGAAGATCCTAGAAATATGCCAGGGTACAATGAATTAAACGAAATCCAGGATCTAGAGATTTACTATGTGTTCCATTGCATGCACTATGCTAAATTAGAAACTTGACATGAATATGGCTCAAATAGGGTCATGTTGATCCTTAGCTTAAACGCCAATGATAATGATAAAAACCATTCCCAGGGTGGGGGGGTCTTTTTTAACAAGTTTATTTTCGACTTCAGATCAGCTATTCAATTCTTAGAAATTAATTAACTCCAATGATCTAAACATAAAACTAGCTGTTAAATATCAGCATAAATATTGATTTTTTTTGTGGCTAAAAATATTATCCATCTTTTGCCTGTGTTGCACTTCTCCGTGTTATAATGAGTCAAAAGGGGCAGATTTTTGTTACTGGCACGATGCCGGTTCACAAACCCAAAACTGAGTTCGGAAGAGGATGTCCAATGATCAGGATGAACATAGCAGAATCAGGAGCCTGGGTCTTGATAACCATTGACTAAATATGGAATTTAAATTAATTGGTGCAGATAATTTAGTTTGCTACAGTAACTTCCGGGCCACAAAACGCGTAGTTCAATTTTGCTACTGGGCTGATCCACGTGACAACACTTTTTTCGGCGCTTACTGCAGTGGCAACAACTGCTTTTAGCAACTGGACTTGTAACAACAACCTTCCCCCTCCATTCAAGACTCTCAAATTTTTAATGCCATAGATCACAATGACTGGGGAGCTTCGAAATCACTCTTTTACAGGCCGAGTAGATGCGTTTGTGAGAGAAAAAAAGGGGGAGCATGGTTGGAGTTTGATCGGCAGCCGATAATTCAAGTGGTGAGTGTGTAGTTTAGGTAGCGCCGCCCTAGAAAATAAAGGGTAAAGTAACTTCTCGTTCAGTAACTGGAGCCAACGCAATCTAACCCCATGCGATTCGTTTATATTTGGCAGTCGAAATTATTTCTCATCCACTAAAAGCTCTGGTTTAATTAAGTCGCAGTATGTGCGGCGTTTTAAACGAGGATGGGACCACCTCATCAAGAAAACCACCTCTCTCACCTCCACAAAACCCCAACCGTGCCAGGTGCTTATCGTGCTCCATTTTTTCGCACCCGAGTTCGAGGTCGGGATTGCGAATTAGCAGCCACCAGGGAATTCAATACGAGCGTCCTTGGGAGAGAAGATGTATTATCCGTCCCAGGCAATGAAGGAAGTGCCGTGGAAACCTTGCGGCCAGCAGCAGCTAGTAGGATCATCTCAATTTGTGTCTGTGTTTTCGTGTCAGAGGAGAGTAGTGACAGAAGAGAGTGAGCACAGTTGCTTTATGTACGCTGCTTCGTACGTTAGCAGGCGTGCTCACTCTCTGCCTGTCACCTCTCTCCCCCTCATCTCTGTAGCATCTATTTCTCACTAAAAGGACGTTTTGGTGAAGGAAAATCTTGCATAGTTTTACTTATATCTTGTACGTCCTTGGCGGTAGTACAGTAATCTGACTTTGATCTTGCTATATCTTTATCCAAGTGACTTTTTTGTGCCGCAGACCTGCTGCATCCTGAGACTACGTTGCCCCGGCACTTGTCCTTCATGTGCGTGTTACAGGACTCGCTTCACTGTCTCAGACGGTATATGCTAACCGCTAGTCGTCGACTACGCGGGCCGTGACGGTAGGGCTCAATTTAGCCGGCCGAGAAGACATTTATGCTCAAAGGTATGCGGTGACAGTGCACTTCTCTACCAGTACAATTTTCACCATCTCTACAGTCATAATAGTTGTTGTATATAATCATGAAACTTTCTACTATCAGCGAAGACAGTTGTCTTAGAGCCCAGCTTGAAGGCTCACAATAGCATAGTATTATAAGCAACCACTACGATGTCTGATATCCTTCCTTTCACGCCCTTATCCGCACTAATAGTGTTCACATGTTCGGTTAAACTCGAATATTTGTAGAATATTTTTCATCTTGTGAGGCTGCACTTCTGTTACGTAAATAAAGTAAGGTATTGTCTATGGACTTTAAGGCAGCATAGATCAGCAAGTAGCACTGAATCGGTCCATGAACATGCTGCTTGGAAGATATGGCCGAACTTGTCATTATGGTCTGCCCGACTGTTTAATCCTTCCAAATATTTCTGTGAGTTCTCAGGCTAGGCAGACAGCGTATAGCCTTGTGCTCATGATGGAGAGGCCTTTCTCTAGACGAGGGAATCATATGCAGTTTCATGAAGGTACTGCATTAATCCACATTTAGACAGACCGCGAAGTTTTCTTTCAAGTTGAAAAAAGTTTAATTCGTTTTGATGTGTGTTAGAAGCCCATATTGCCATGTCTGTTGATCATTTGACGATTGACGATGTTGGACTTGCAGGGTGAGTACTAGAACCGATAGAACCGAGTGGACTGGAAGTTACATAGATCCTCAGTACCTACGATTCCTTTTAGACTGTTCTATCGCTTGTTCATAGGTTCTATACGTCGAAGCATCTGGAACGAGAAATTTTTTGGCTAAAAAAATCCTTTCAGGAATTGCAGCAATACTGCCGCAGAAAGATCTTGGAATAATTCTCGTTGTAACTCTCTGTGGAATGTGCAGGAAGTAGCACCGTTCTGAGCTTAGATTGATTAATTTCAGAATATGCGGCCTAACTTGGGTGGAAGGTAGGACCCATATGATCTTCGGACTGAAGCACAATAGACTGAGTAGTCTTGGAAGGATGGGTGACCTCCTGTGTAATGGTGCATTTGACAGTTTCCCAGTTCCTAGAGATGGGTTTCACACCAGGGGAAGAAGTTCTCACTAACCCTTGCACGGTCATTAGAGTTTTTGGTTATTACAGCAGTTAAGCTTGGAACGGTGAGGCATCCAATTTGAGTGTCTATGATGGTCCAAAATTGAAATACTCGTTTAAGTAATGAGCGCATTTCATTCCAAGTTCCTTCATCAATTTCTAATGGCTAATTGATTGTTGTGCTTTGAACATATTGTCTTGCGACATGTTATTCTTATCTCAGGAACGTGCGGGTTTTCTGCTTCCACACTTATTGACTCAATTGTAACCGACCTGAATTGTTGGCAAGATAGAACTCACCTTTTTGTTCACGAGCGAAAGGTAACTTTTAATGACCATATATTAGATTTAAGTTTTCCGCAGAACTGGCCGTGTACCTTGTTCCTTTCCTTGGAAGTTTAAGTAAAACTTGAAACTCACCCTCAACAATGTAATGATTGGAGGGTGAACATGGGTAAACATGATCTGGATGAAGTATACATGTCAATGTAGAAGCGCTCAACGTAATTTAATACCATCTTTTTCTAGGTTATGATAACACCTTGAAATTGGATAGAGGTCTGAGGGATGTGACATGAGCTCAGGTTTATATGTTATCATGAATGATCAAGAAAAGGTTTCCCGAGTGGTTCATGACATACAGTACATGTATTTTGAGCATTTTAGAAGAGACCACTGTTTGCTCCGCTCAAGAACTTGCTAAAATTAAAAATAGAAATTGCTTAGAACCAGTGTGCCTGTAAAACTAACAGGTATGTAGTTGTTGCAAGTTTAATGGTGTCAAGCATAATCCAATCCACATCATGAATTAGTGACAAGTTGTGTAAATATAGTTTAGACTTAGTCTCTAATATAGTCTTGTGAAAACCACTCTGCTCCAATGAACTATGGATGAGTATACAACAGCCAATTGGTTGATATGTGGACATCATGAAGTTGATAAATAGGACTTGATGTTATCTCTTTTCACCCTGAACTTTTGTGCTAGACTCTAGTTGCTAGACAGGATGAAACTGGAGAGTTGTCATGTCAATTATAATCTAGTCATTATCTGAATAGGAGAGAAAGGTGACTTCAAGAAAGGAAAACCCCATTGCATGTATCCTGCACAAGAAGTATAGCAGAGGTCCACCATGCATTCACTTTAAAAAGAACGTGTATGCACTTGGATGAATGCAATAATTCAGCGTCTAGAACACTTTGCAGTAAACTATCTCAGGAATCACTTTTCTCTAATTCACTAGGGCTACATTTGCCTATTAGACATGAATTATTACTTCCTGTGATTTTAGTTTATGTAATCTAAGATATGTTCGCAAATTTAAGAGCTCTATTGTCTAGTGTATACTATGGCTCTTGTCCCTCTTTGCCAACCTGCCTATCTTGTCTTGTTTGCCTAAGACAGCCAGTAACTTATAATGCGTGTGGTTTTCTTTGTGACTAGCTTTGCTCTAAGGCAGCTCTTGAGGTTTAGACATGTCAATTAAGGAAAGTGCAAGATTTCGAAGTTTAAAACTTTTGGCTAACTAATAGGTCTTTGTAAACCACCTTGGAACCTACTTTAGGAAGAGTTCCCGCAGTTCGATTTAAACTCCTAGTAAGCAACATACTAGTATTACAGTCAAGCAGGACTTGGTAGTTCCTCTATCGGTGACGACAGTTCCATTCACCAGTACACCAGATTTTGAGATTTGCCTGAAGCGGAGGAATGTGATTGTAGTGCAAAGTCTAACTAACAGTTGAAACTTGGGCACCCGCCGTCGCCCAAAATCTAAGAACGTTTGTGGGTTTAAATCTGCCAGCTTTTGCTATTTCATACTAAAAGGCAGGTCTTCTGCAAAAAAACGTCTCGTATCCTGATTCAACGTTTGGAATAATGCACATTCTAGTCTCTCTTTCCGGAACCTTTTATTTGGAAGAAGAATAATGCAAAGAGGGGCCGAGGGAGTTCCCATATTCAAGGTAGCATGATTCACATTCTCCGGGCCTTGCTCTTATCCAAAAATAACCGAGAAAGATTCAACTTTATTTATAAATTACACTAGTGTAGCCTGTGCCGTTGAAACAAGCCAAAACTGATTACCCAACGAAATTTTCATTCCAAAACGTTCTTTCATAAGTTAACTGAATTTTCAATGACAAAAAATACTCTAAATTTTATATCTCTCACACTTTAGGTCTAAAAAATTCCAAACCACCTTCATTAGGTTCTGTGCGTGTGAGTATTCTGTTTTCTAAAAGCTCAGCATGTTCTCAGCATCTTTCCAAATGCAATGTCATTCTTTATGCTCAATAAGGCACACAAGTGAGAGTATTACAAAAATTGGACAAGGTTTGGTTGTTTCCTCATGTCACCTCTTATTTTGGTAATGTCTTCAATGAAAGTCCAAGATTGTTTGTCACAGTATATATATATTTTAAATATTGTATTTGAACTTCAACCATATCATTATTACAAGAGATTTCCACAATGTTTTTGCATATTATGATAAGTCAAAACTTTAAAAAGTTAAACATTTGTTAAAAGAACAATATTTTTTTATTTCATATAATGTGGGCAGAATATATTTAAGCAAAAAAATCTATGTCACAATGCATTAAAAAATGCAAAACTTATACTTCAAAAAATGATTGAAATAATTTTTATTCTTCATGATTGTAATGTTTACAAAACATTGTGATTCCATATGATTGGATTAAGTTTATGAAACACATGAAAAGTTTGATAATTATCATATCATAAATAGATTTTTTTAAAGGCAATGATCATAAATATGTGATAAATTAGAATTTTGACAAATAATTATTTTCAAATGAAAAGATGACAAGAAATGTGAAGTGAGCCATTTTTAAAAGTTTCATTTCAAAATTTCTTGGTTGATGTTCAAATTAAAACCTAGTGTGATGTAAAATTTTTTTTTAAATTATTATATTACATATACCATAAATACCTCTATTATTTTTTAATTTATTTTTAAAATAAATAAATATTAGATAACATTATTAACTTTATGAAAATCAAAATATAAACCCCAAACACCAAAAAGAAACCCAAAACTAAATGCAACACATTTTGAAAGCATATAATTTATGCACATGTTGCGAAATTACCCAAAGGTGAAAACATAAATTACACTATCCATTAAAATGTTGTCACAAGGTAGGTTTTTCAAGATTTTGAAATTTGGGTCCAAATTTTTAAAGTAATACCAAGGAAGACAAAGTAGAAACATTATTTTGAGAAGCTTCCATAATTTCAACTTTTTTTTGCGATGGGCCAATCAAATTGGCTCATTGCAGAAAAACAAAATTGGGCTTGTGAGGCACCCCCAACTAATTAGTCCTTGATGCAATCCTTAATTTTGCTTTATAATTTTTATTCCTATACACATTACTAATTTTTTAAAATTCATATTTAGAAGTATGATATGTTGGACCATCATATTTTTAAAAAATTAATATCACACACTTTGTGTCCATGTACATCATGAAAAATGACTAGTAAAGAATATCAAAAAGGCTTACAAAAAAGTGATGTTGTGATAAGTTTTTTGGTACATTTTAAAGAATTTGGACCCATTTGTAATTGGTAACGTGATTAAATAGAAAATATTAAGCTGATAAAAGACTCAACACTAGAATGTTATATATATTATAATCACATTGTATGAATTTTTTGAATAATTTTTGAATTGTCATAACATAATGGACTTTTTAAGAAATACCCAAAAACTTGCAACAATCCACAATTAATGAATTTAGATTTCATACACTTTCATATATACGTCAAAGCAAGATAACATAGGATAAACATCTCCCCTTCAACCTTGCACCATTCATATAAAGTAGGGTGTAAGCACCTAAACCCCCGAAAAATTGTAGTCACAAATATAATCTTTTTACAATTACTTTTTTTGGTAATGTATGGACATCACATCTTGGATTATTTTTGCTTGTTTTAAGTATATTTGATTAAAATGAAACTTAATCTAATCAAATTTTTTTTTAATCCAACAAACAATGAAAAACTTGAATGTATGGAATATATTTGTGACAAAATAATACTTGTCACAAAGTTTGAAAAAATTACATATATACTTCAAAACTAAAGTTGTGAGTGGAATTTTTAGGTGAATTTTTTAATTGTGTATGATATTGATATGCATGAATTAAATTTAGGACCATTTAAAGATTCAAAGTTTTTGGATGAAATTTCATTCAAAAAAGTGTGTTTTTTTCATTTTTGGATAATAAATGTGTAATAATATCTTTTTTAAAGAAAAAACCACTACCATATCAAAAAGGAAGAGATTTTATAGATGAGCATTACATTATTTTTTCAATTTCCTTTTTTTTGATAATGTTTTATGAACCATAAACCTGAGGTCTTATGGTCATTGAAAAATTATAAGTTATATATTATATGTACATTAATTTTATCCCGTTCTCTTCATCTAACCGTTGGATCAAAAATAATTTTGATTTAGAATGAACTTTGATTTCCACAATGTTCTCATGCAAATTTTTAAATTTTTTTCTTGCGTTTATGATAGCCAAAGAATACCATCAAAATTTTAACTTATTCCGTACTATAATACTCATTATATATCACCTTTTTTGGTGAAAAAAGGCTCACCCTTAATGTATTTTCACCTAGTAGCATCAAATTAGGTGAAAGTATGTGTCAAATAACATTAATTTGTTTTATTAGGTTTATAAGAATCTAATTCTAAAAAAATTAAAAGAAAAAATAAATGTAAGTAAATAAAATGTACCTTTAAACTATGAAAAATATGTGTTCAAACCTACTTTTTGGTTTAAAAAATTAATGAAATTGATGTGTAATAAATTAAAAAGTGAAAATCAACATATGTTTTAGAACGTTAGAAAAAAAATCTACTTTCTTTTTGTAAAAACCTATTTGACACCTACTTGAAACTAAAAACTCACATAAATAAACATCAAAAGCTAACTTGTATTTTGAAACTTTTATTTCAAACCTATTTTTGCAATTTGAAATATAAAAATCAATTCACATTAATGTAAACATATATTATTTTTAATCATTGAAATGAAAACATTCAATGTTCCACAATTCTATAATGAGTTTTGTTATTATTTTAAATCTACTTGTTCCAAGTTTGAGAAAGTAATGAAATTGTTTGCTTCATTTTGCTTACACCATATAATGTTTTTTATTGAATAAAGGATTCAATGATAATATAGTGTGGTAACATTGATCCTAAGGAAAACTTTTTGAGAGGATTTTGATGACCAAATTTTTTTATGTACCTTGAATTATGGTTTTTTTTCATTAAGTCATTTCTTGAATGAAAGTAATAATTTAAATCTCATGTTTCAAATTTAAATTCTCTATCAGGTAAGTTACTAAGGTTAGAATTTTCTTTTATAATGAATTTCTAATGATAACTTGCAAAATGATTTGTGTGATTCAAAGTATCCTACCTTCACATTGCCTTCTAATTAATCTAGAATTTTAGAACTTCAAAAGTCTTTTGCCACACATAAATGGGGTAAAATGTACATGATATGTTTTCAAAAAATTATAGTTTATTATAGAAGAAAACATAAAAATGTAGAAAAATAAAAATTGGTTATAATTTGAAATTATTATCATTTTTATAAAGAGACACTAAATTTACAAAGGATTAGGACACTTTTCAAAAATTCATATTTATTCAAAAATGATGAAGAAAAAAACATGTCATGTACTTGGACAACTATAAGCATTTATTATAACAAGTTGTAAAAAAAATTGTTCCAAAATTCATTCATATGAATTTATTTTTGTTGGGAAAGGGACATGCAATTTTTTTTATAATAATTTCGTTGGCTCATTATATCTCGTTTGCACCTAGAGGTAAAATATATGAATATTATATAGAGTTTTGTCATACTTAACTATTGGTTCTTCTTTTTTCTTACAAAATCTAAGTGTTGTTTATTATTTTAATTTCTGGAATAGGAATTAAGTAAAAGTTTAACTAGTTAAATTTATAAATTTTGCCAAGAAATAGAAATTTAACCAAGAATAAATATAGGTTTAACCAAGAAATATAAGTTTAACCAAATAATAATAATAATAATAATAACCAAAAGATATAAATTTAGATAAAAATAAATATAGGTTTAACCGAAATATAAAAGTTTAGCCAGTAAGATATATTTGTTTTGCCAAAAGATGGAAGTTTAACCAAGAAGAAATATAAGTTTATTTTTAAAATATATGTTTAACCAAGAAAAAAATATGTTTAACCAAAAAGAAATATAGGTTTAACCAAGAGATAGAAATTTAACTAATAAGATATGTAGGTTTAATCAAGACATAGAAGTTTAGTTAGTAAAATATATAGGTTTTACCAAGAGATATAAGTTTAACCAATAAATATAACTTTAACCAAGAAGAAATATAGGTTTAGTTAAGAGATATAAATTTAACCAAAAGATAGAAGTTTAAACATTAAAATATATAGGTTTAACCAAAAGATAAAAGTTTAGCCAATAAATATAGCTTTAACTTAGAAAAAATATAGGTTTTAGCCAATAAATATAAGTTTAACCAAGAGATAAAAGTTTAGCCAATAAAATATACAAGTTTTGTTTAAGAGATAGAAGTTTACCCAAGAAGAACTATAAGTTTAGTCAAGAAGAAATATAGGTTTAACCAAAAGGAAATAAAAGTTTGGCCAAAGTAAGTAAAGGATTAGTTGTTAGTTTGTAGGTAGGGATAAGATTTAGGTCATTAGGGTAGCTAGGTGGGTGGATAGTACAGAGGTTAGAGTTGGGAAAAAATTGGCAACAAAAAAAATGGTCAAAGGTCAACAACCAAAAAATATTGACTATGGTAGAATGTTGGTTAATGTAAGGTAAGGAGGCAAATGAAAAGAGGTGAATCATCTAGCCCATCCTATGGATAGAATGGCCAACTAATGCAATCATGGGACTGGTTCACTCTAGCCCACTTAGCCCCCACATCCCACTTTGTCCCCAAGTATAACATTGTTTAAATGTAAGTGTAAATCCAGTAGACTCCTACATTGTGTAATGATCATGTCAAATTGTGTAAAACCATGCAACCCATAAAGACCACCTAAGTGACAAACATGGTGATAAGGCCATAAGTGGTGTCTTGTTCCAATGGTATTCAATTGGATGGATGTATGTTTTGAAAAATGACCAACAAATGGAAAATGGAGTGGCAATTGTTTGGGGTACATTTAATAAGTGTTTAAAGTTTTAAATAACCTACTAGGTCTATATGTAGGCAATGTATGTCATGTACATAATTCTCAAAAGTGGCAAACATTGAGTAGTTTATTTTATTAGTGTTGCATTTCAACCTTGCACTTTCTTGACCATATTACTATTTGAAACCTTATAAGTAGATACTTGAAGTTCCCAAATAACTTTGAATCATTCGTTTAATATAAGATTGTCATCACTAGTGACTATGCAAGAATCAAATTTAAGAGCTTGTAGTGAATTCCCTCATGGGAGCTATGGCCTAATATATCCCCTATTAAATCCAAACCTTTCAATCACACTACAAGGGGAATAGAGAATATTAAGGATTAATGACACACAATCCCTTGTCATTTCCTTCATCTCCTCTTAGATTCAACTTGTCATTCATCTTTTCTTTTTTGCTCAAGGATTTATATTTTCCCTTCATTGTATTAAATTTGACAAGGTGAACCTTGCACCTTTCCACTTGAGGTCATGTAAGATTTCCTTTTAGGATGTGTTAAATGTAGTTCACAAGTGATCAATTTCATTTTGCATTAAAATATCATTCACATAGCTGGTTAAGAAAAATTGTATAGTCAAAATGATTACTAAAGTAATTTTTAATTTTTTGCCTTTGTACAAATTTAGTTCATAATTATGTGTAAGGTAAAGCACAAGGTTGAAGGAGGTGAAAGAAGATTATGGGGAGTCAACTTGGGGGTGAAAGCACACTAAAGGTGTAATAATCTTAGGCTATATGGAAATCTATAATTGTTTAAACTAACATTATGAAAGTTCTTTGAATTTTTAAAGTTTTACAATTCCATATATCTTAGGTCTTTATCTTTTTAATTTTTTTCCCATCAAATGTGTTTTAGTATATGAGTCCTTTTGATAGTCCTTTCCAAAATTGACTCGTGTTCAACGCGTTGTTATTCATTTTTAGAAGTCTTAAATCAAAACGTAAACTTAAATTTTCATCAAATGGATTTTTGGTTTGAATTCCTTGACATTCATATGAATGAAAAAGAAATAACATAACATTCATATTAATTGTGATTGCACCCCTCCCCCTTTTATGTTATATTTCTAAGAGACTAAATTTCCACCAAACTATGGATGAAGGTATTGCATACACAAGGCCAATCATGATGTGGTAAACTTGAATGGCAATGTACCAAGTTTTTGCAAAACCTTCATGTTGATGGGTACTACCTAAAACATAAGAAATCCAACTATCATTTTATGCTTTAAATGCAAGCATTACATATTCTTATTTTACTTTTACTTCTTTTAACTATTTCTTGTTACAATGGCGAAACGATGGATGAAGGTATTGCGTACCTTTGACACAATGCAATACCACACTTAATTGGCAATGGACCAAGTTTTCGCAATACCCTCATGTTGAGCTAGGTATTATCTAAAACATAAAAAGTCCAGCTGGCATTTTATGCTTTAAATGTAGGTATTACATAATTTTATTTTATTTTTTTTCTTTTTTAAATATTTCTCATCACAATAGTGAAAGGATGGATCAGGGTATTGCATACTCGAAACCAATCATGATGTGATGAAACTTGAATGACAATGCACTAAGTTTCTGCAATACCCTCATGTTAAGATGAGGTACCTATTGGAAATATGAATTGTAAATAACGCAAATCCTTCCTAGAAAGGTGGTTAGATTACACCATAAACATGGGTTGGTTAATGATGTGGGTTTGCAATTTCAAAGGCTTTATGAAGAACCCAAAACCATTGACAATAAAAGAACAAAAGTTTGCAATACTTGCAAAGGAAAACTAGTTTATGCATTAAGGGATCATTTCATGAAGGCGGGCAATCTAATTATATATAAATATTCAAATAAAATATCTCTTTACAGTTATTGTGCGATTATTTCATGACAAGGATAATGAAAGTATTGCATAGTCAATCATTTAATAATGTGCTTCAAGCTACATTCATGAAGGTATTGCTTAAATGTTCTATCATGTTTACAAAATTTGTTATTAACCTTATTAAATGAAAGTATTGTTCATTTTGTTTATGGTAAATGTAATCCATTTGTGGTGGATGGGGATATTGTGTGCAACATGGCATAAGGGGATCCCAAAATATACAAATCTCATAAATTAATTTCAAAATTAAAACAAGTGAATTGATACAAAAATGTAATGCCACCCTAAGCTATAATGCATCAATACAAAAATAGTGTGTACATGCACTAAAGCCTCACTATGGGCTCAACTACAATGATATCTATCTATGATTAATCATCGAAGAGGGATGAACTAGATGCAATGCAACAACTAGCTATGACCCATTTTCTCAAAGAACAAGAAATAAGGTTTTATTATTAAATCCCCATTATGTGGCAACCAACTCCTCCAGCTTCTTATAAGCTTGAAACATATTTATCTAATCAAGTACATTCACAAATATGATGCAACTGCTCCAAGATTCAGAATCCATATATTATGTGAATTATTTATAATACTTGCCTTAATCCCTTTATTTTCATTTAACTTGAAAAGTTCTACTAGCCACCTAGGAATTACCAAGTAGTTACCAATTTGCCCACGATAACATAAAATGCAATGGACTAGGTAACCTGCATGAGCATGCAGGTTACCATGAATAGTCGAAAGGCGTGAACGCTGAGTCTATTCACGGTAACCAGCACACTCAAGCTGGTTACCAGACATAACCAGCAGTGCAGAGGTAACCAGCACACTCAAGCTGGTTACCAGACATAACCAGCAGTGCAGAGGTTTGTGGGCGACCCACTACCCATCTTGTCCATGGATGAAAAGTCTCATAACCAGCTTGTAGATGGACGAAAAAAACATGCAACCCTCATCTCAATAGACGAAAACTCATAACCTTTGTCTGTATGGATGGAATACACAAGAAAAAAGATTAATATCACATATCCCATATTAGATCTACCAAAAAGTACATATTAAAATAAATCATTATGCATTGTTATAAATTAATGACCTCTTAAAAAAACTTTGTATGAAAAAAAAAAGGAATTTTTAATTCATTCAAAGATTATATTCCAAAACATATATTCAAAAAAAGTTAAGCATTTCATCTAACTTTTTTCTGTTTTTGTTTCGTTTTCTGTCAAAAATGTTAATCTTCATGTTTCTATACCATTAATTCTAACTTATTTCAAGTATTCTTTGAACCATTATCCCCATTTCCCAGGCAACCCAAAATTCAATTGGTACAAACCTATCCGCTACCCATCAAAAAGGAGGGGTTCAACAATGGCTTTTCAAATGTAGGCTTGGCAGCCATCTTTTCTCTTTTTAACCAGTCATTCCCTCCCTCACAAAGTCCATACTTCAGAAATTTCCCATATGAATTTGGCTCACATTCACAGTTATCCAGAGGAACACATCACCTCAAAATACCATTAACTTCCTGAAATGCCACAAACCAATGATTCCCATTGCCTGCTAAACTGTGACTGACCAAAGTGTCCACTGGAGAGGATTTACATCAACCAGACAACAATTTGACAGAGAATTAGCAATCAAATTAGCTAACAGCCTGTTGCCAGTCCAACCAAAACCACTCTTAACAGTAGAAAGTAACTTGATTGAAAAAGCTTTGACAAATTGCATCCCAACTTCCATGGTATTAATGCCTTCCAAAAAAATGTAAGCTTCACACCAATAGCTGCTGAAACTAATTGCTCTCTAAAATTAAATTGTATTTCATACAGAAAAGTTTGTTCAGAATGTGTGCAATGCTTTGACACACACCCCTTTGACCAAAGAAGGTAGCCAGTTACAGAAGGAAATTTTGGTCATATACCTCTGGCTGGTGGTTCTGATGGCCAGCAAAACTGTGAGAGTAGATAGGAAGGCATGGAACATCTTCAAGATCTCAGCTGGGGGCCAACATGAACCCACAATGCGTTCTGCTTTGAAAACCCAACTTTTTGGAACAACCATGACCCGAAAGTATCAACTTTCTAATACTGATTGAACAACTTTTGCTTTCCTGCAGTTTCATTTGTATTAAGTGAGGTGGGCAACCTTGCAGTGGAGAGGGGAGCTAAAGGGGTTCATCAACTGGCACCTCATCATCATCATGATAGATATTCTCCGCCATTTGCCAAACCTGCAAAATGTTGTCCTCTGCAACACTGGCAATCAAAAAGTCTTCTTGTTTATTCCAAGAGAAGTCAGAAATCTTGCTGGTGTGCCCCCCGTGTATGAAGAGCAACTCTGGAGGCCCATCCTCGGCATCCTCTGGTGTTTGCTCCTCCCCAATTCTGTGAACAACACAATCACCTCATTGACATCAACTACAATATGTCACAGAATTTGTGAGTCACAGTGACCTACCACCAGCTACAACCCCAAGATCACTTCAGCAGCAACACATGGCATATTACCATTTCACAACCAAGCAAATATTAAACAACCAGCCAGTGCTAGTTATAGCACACAAGTAGGTCATGGCTCAAATTTCTCACACTGGTGATTGCAATAATTAGGTTGATGTACCACTTTACATTCCCAACCATGTACCATCATAGATGGTGTTAGGAACATACCTTCAGGCTCGTGAGTGACCACAGGGTACATATTCTGTGTTAGTAGGGTACATGAGAGCATACCTACTGAGATCCCAAACCATCAGCCTGCGATCAGCACCACAAGATGCCAATATTGTCTCATTTGTCGGACTCCATCCTACTTGAAACACCTCCTCCCTGCATTAAATCCTCACCACCAATGTTACCAGAAAGCTCTCTGATTTTGAGCATAGTGATCTTGTAATGTAGACACCATTGGTGTTCCTGAAAACTGCCATACTTTGAAACCAATTCAGGTTATTTTGATGTTATAAAAACAAAAATGCATGGCACATGTGAGCACTGAAAGCAAATTTTCTGATTTGCTCACATTCATCCCTAACAGACACTAAACACTACCTGCCAAGGCATCTGTCAGAAAACCTGAGTTAAAACCACAAGAATGTGGAATCCTTATGTGACCAATTCAGCTAATCTTTTTGTTCAGCATATGCCTTCAAACCCTTGCAAGGACCTCAGAACTGATAGAGGAATTGTCAGACTTGTAGGAAAAACTTCCAAAACCATTTTGCAAGCACTTATGCTTGGAATTCCAAGGACCTGAGCAAGCAGAACACATAAACCTTGGGACTTTTGTCCCTTCTTATAGTAATAAACCAAAGATTTCAGTACCTTGTGAGATCAGATATTAACCTACACAATCAGTAGTGAACAGAGCAGCTACAATAAGCCCTGGTTCCAGTTCATCCTAGTGAGTAGGAAGACACCTCAATCCCGTAAGTAGGTACTGGTCAAAGGATTAACGAGGTGAGCCACATATACACAGAAAGGAAGAGGGGAAGGGATATAGAGGCAATACGTGTGATTGACGAAAGAATGAAGACACTTTGAAAGTTTTCTCAAGTCATATAAAGCCACAGTCCGGTCAGCAGACCCAGTTGCAAGCACCCACTCGTTCTTTGGATTGAAAGCTAAGCAGTTCACCTGTAGTTTCACACACCATTGCAAATGGGGGTTCCAGTTGACCTTGTTATCAAGGAGAATCAGGTTCTGGCAAACACAGAACAATAGAACCAGAAAAGGAGATGCATCCAGCATATGACAAGGAAGATCAGCCAACAAGAAGCTTTCAGGATATTTGACATGATGTGGAACATATCAGAGAGCTTCGCTAACTGATAAGCAACATAATTTCCTAAGAGACACTTGTCAATCCTGACAGGGGAGACCTCTTTTAGAATCAAAAGCCATGTTACTTTCTGGTATTGCATGAAAACATACCAAGGTATATAAGAACTAGGAACTGTTTACCTCTGCCTGGTGAGCATCGATAGCATATAGTGGCTTCTCATTAGTAGATGTTCTAGTATCCCAAATGAGGAGTTGGCGGTCATCACCCACAGAACCAAAGAGATACTCATGTAGCACATGCCATGCAACATCCTCTACCACACCAACATGACCCTGTACAAGACATACACAATTCATAGAAATGGAATAGATGTCCATGAAAGTTGGGAGGCTTCCTTAAAATCCAATCCTTAACCTCCACAGGGACCCATGCAATTTGTCACCTGACAAAGACTGAAGACTAGTTGACACTACGAGCTTTACAAGGCATGATTGACAAGATATAACTACACGGGAAACCCACCAGGTGAAAACATGCTTATTGATTCCCTTCTGAACATGATTGGCATAACTGAAATATTTAGGCGCAAAGGCTAGCTAATCAATTTGCACATAGCAAAACTGACACCAAAACTGCAGAAACAGCTGTCCGTCACACACTGGTAACTCTGGCAAAAGGTAGGCATTCGCAAGTAAACCCTGAACCAGATATTGGAATCAATCCAATCCTCAACCTCGAAAGAAACAATAACACAAAAACCAACAAGTTCACAGGACAGACCTGATAGATTTGCAAGGCTTCAATAACTCGGCCTTGCTTGTATGTACCCCGTATATCCCAGAGACAGATTTGAGCATCATCAGAACCAGAGAGCAAATGACCTTCTTTAGTAGGGTTCCATGAAAGCCCATATCCTTCTGTCTTGTGTCCTCGTAATCGGCAGTCTGGATTACATTGTCCATCTTGAGGAGGTTTTGATGGATGCTTACTGTAGTCAAACACATAAACCTCAGCACTCACTGTCTTGGTGGCTATGAAGAAAGGATTTTGTGGCATATATCGAGCCCGGTTCACTTCTCCCTCATGATTGATTTGCTGTACCACTTGAACCTGCCATCATATGAACCATCGGTTACTACAGTTTGTTCCAACCCTTAATCCATTAATTTGCTACATCAATTCATAAATCAGATGATGCCACAGTTACCGCTTGAAATTCATATGATGGACATGCAATGTGGACTGCACATGTATTAGGAGGAGCTAAATCCGAGAACTCGCACCGCAAGGACATATTCAGCTGCGGGTTCAACCATCCCATACCTTCCCACTAGAGCAGCCAAATCCACCCATCTCTCCACGCTCGTCGTCATACTGCCGAGCATCGTTCTCCGAGTCTTCCAAAGGCAGCTGCACCTGCGCCAGCATGAGATAGTTGGGTTCGTTCTCGCTGGTATGAGTTCCCACGATGAGACGCTGCAGCGAGTAGTCTTTCCCGGCAGGCTCTTCTCGGAAAGGCAACCATTGCACGGTGAGACTGGGCCACTCCAGCGCATGCGTGATGACCAGATCGTAAAGGAAAGGCGTATTCTTCTTCCAAATCTTGTACTCCTCGTTCACCAGCCGCTCCTCCATCTCGTCTCTCAATTCCTCTTCCTCCTTCGCCATCGCCTGCGTGCGTCGTTCACCTACGTGCGTCGTTCACCTACGCGCATTCGTTTGTTTTCGTTTCCGTCAAGCCCGTGTACCTCAGGAGTGTTTGCGTCCTCTTCCCGCCCTTCCTTCCCTCCCTACGCGCGTACGCCTTCATACGCGTAGGCAGCTCTAAAACCTTCTCACCGAACACGGCCGGATTTATAAGGTTCGATCCCCTTCTCTAGGGTACCCCTTAAACCCTAAACCCTACATGTAAACCCTGAAGCCCCATTTTATGTTTAAATGTCAGAAGTAATCTTGAGATAGGTACATTTATCTATCAAGGAAGATTGTTTGTTTGTTTGTTTTGTTTGTCACATTGAGAACTCCCAAAGCCCAGCACCTCTTGCCATGGTCTTGATATGGTTGGAAAGCCCTCAAGGGGTACAGGTGCTCTAACTGGGTTTCGTAATGTTTCAACCTTCAGTGGAGAAATCATTGAATATTGAACAATTTTATCTGTGAATATTCATTTAAATCAAAACTAAAAATTAAAGGGAATTTGGGTCCATTCTTGATATTAGTGGAAAGCCAATAACATTAATGAGTAGGATTTAATGAAGGTGATTTGGAAATTGTTTAGACTTAAGGTGTGAGAAATATAGAATTTTGAGTCATTTTTGTCATTATAAATCCTGTTAAATTCCAAAAAATGATTTTGGAAGGAAAAATTAATAGAACAACAAGTTCACATTTGGATCAATAGCACAAACTTCAGTAATATATCTATCTATGAAGAAAATTTGTTTTGTTTTGTTTTGTTTCTCACATTGAAATGTCCCAAATCATAGTGCCTCTTGCCACACTCTTGTTAATAGTGGGAAACCTTCATTAAAAAGGGGTGCACCAAGTTGGTTCATAATTTTTTCACTTTTGGTGGAAAAGTTATTGAATATTGAACAATTTTAATTCTTTTATAAACAAAAATTTATAAGGGACCTTTGGGCTTATTCTTGATATTGTTGGAAAGCCTTCGATGAGTAGGATTTAATGACGGTGATTTCAAAAAAATTGACCTAAAGTGTAAGGAGATATTGAATTTACATATTTTTTCATGGAAAATTCAATTAAATTATCAAAAAATGGCTTGGAAGGAAAATTTAGTTAAGTAACTAGTTCACACTTGGGCCAATGGCATAGGTTATATTAATGTTTGATGATTGAATGGGTTTTTTATTCACAATATGGTTTTTTGTTTAATTTTAATTTTAATAGGGCATCATTTACATAAAAGTGAAGGGAATAAAATTTTTAATAAAAAATTCTCTCATTTTGTTCATTCCAAGAAAAGAAAGAAAGGAAGATAATTGAATTTGTTTTGTTTTTAAACATGCATTTTGAATTTAATTTTTTGACACAAATGAAAAAAAACATTGCAAAGAGGAACAATCCAAGGTGACCCACACTAGGGAGTGCCACTATTGTTCATGACCCCACCCCATAACTAATGAAACCTTTTTCTAGATTATCATAGACCCATTAAATGTGTCTTCCCACTCCAAAACAAATCACTTTATGCCTTCTCGACAACTTAATATAAATGATTCAAAGATCCTTATGCTTTGCATTAGGATTTTTCTTAATCAAACCTAAATATATTTCCCACATAGTTTTATTGTAATCCAATAAACCCATCTAAATGCAATTTTGAATTTTTTTGTGTAGATCACCTTTTTCTATTGAAGACTATGTCATTCCTTTCCAACAAGATCGTTCCCAAAATAAATTTTCTAAATAGAAACCAAAATGTCACAATTTTGTGAAATTGTCTTGGTTCCTTGGGAATAAAAATGTTGTGTTTCCACTATAATGCAACTACTTGATAATGGTGCAAGACCCATCATGCAATAGGCAATTAAGGATCTTAAAAGTAAACTCCATGCTCTTTGGGCATGGCTACTATCCCAAGACCTATCTAGAATTGATTTCTCAACCTCCTTACATAATGGACAAACTCGATCCATCAACACGTTTACTTTAGCCCTCCATATGTTTATTGTAATTGATTTAATCCAATTAGCCCAAATGAAACATGGTTCCTTCTTACTCCTTTACCTATGCCAAGTGTTGGTCCATCTTAGTTTGAAACTTGGTGGTAATAGGTCCACCCATCTTTTTTCAACTATGTTCACCCTAAGCTTGAAAGCTTTCAACAACTTCCACACCAAGGCAACAAAGTACAAGCTAAAGTTTTTCACCACCTTTCCATATGTACTAACCTAAATCAAAATCGATCTTTCACATTTTTTCGAATAACATCTAGAATTGGGTTTCTTAAACCTTTTTACAACCTTCACCACTCTCACTTGGGGCACCTTTCCTTTGACCTCTTGTTGGGTCCTTGTGGGCATTTGACATTAGTGATGTGGGACAATGTTCCTAATTACAAGCTTACTAAGAAAACTTCCATGAGTCCACCCAAGATGTCTATTTGTTGAACTCTCATGCCAAACACCATCTTAAGAGATGGGGAAACCTAAAACAATATGGATAGTAACATGTTATTATTATGGAATACTTTAACCCATTCCTTGATTGGGTATGTATTCACCAAAAAATGTAGCATATCTCCCCAATTTGCTTCAATATTGGCGATAGTTATAATGTATGCCCACCTTACAACAATGGACAAATCATATCTCCAATTCATCTTTGCTTGCGATTTGACCTTGCTTTCAACTTTCAACCAAACATCTACCATTATATATCACTCCTATGAATATAATTTTGTAATTTTTTTTTTTGAGAATTCATGTTTGCATGGCTACCATGCTAGGCTCTACTAAAAACTAGATGTTAGGACCTCTACAAGATTCCTAAGGTTTTTGATCCTTCTTCACCATTTTGGACACATTCTACCAACTTATTGCAAATTCAAGAGCCAAGAACTCCTTTACTATCATGTTGCATAATTCCAAACTAGTTTAGGCCACATCCCCTCGTTACAAAATTGGTACCATAATACCTTTTCCATTTCGGCAACAAACTACCGAATAATTAATTAAAATTTTAAATCTTAACTTTAGCACTTGGTTTTTTAATTCTGAAAATTTCAACAAATAATGGTTATACACATTAATAACCACATTGTATTCAATGCTTTGGAATAATCCAATGTGTTTAGACTATTGTAGTGTTAAGACTATGCCCTTGAATGTCTGGGGTTCAAACCTTGAGAATGGAAATTTTTCATTTTATTATAATTTCAACATAAATGATAAATATTTTTTCAAAATTTCTCCAAAACAAAAAATAATTTAATTTATGCCAAAATGGTAAAGGTTTTACGATATTTTTAACGGCAATATTTGAAAAGGCATTGTAAATTACAATTGCTAGGTTCAAAGGCATGCAAAACCCTTTTAGTTAATAATGCACTGGTAACTTCCACTAGGTTTACTAACCCAAGCCCAATGTTTCTTTTTCTCATAGCTTTGACTCCATGCCATTCTATAATAATGTTATGAGATGACCCTATCCATAAGTAATTAGACAAAAACCTTTTGATATTGTTGATTCCTTTTTAAATTCCCACCCAAATACTAACAGAATTCCATAACATTGATAGAAGGATGTTGTTGGTCACCATACTCTCCCAACTAAAAAAATTTTAGCCAATGACTAGTACTTTAACTTTCATTGGATTTTGATCCCCATTAAAAAATTTCTGCATCAACAAAATTTATGAATGACCCAAATGTGGTTTCCAAGAGCTTGGAGGTTAATTTCAATGCCACTAAAATCCACCCAAAAGTTTGAATTCATTCTGGCCTTTTGCCCCATTTGCCTCCAAGCCAAAAGGCCATTGATTTGAACTTGTTGAACTTAAGCTCAAAAGCTTGGCATGAGATATTGGACACCTCAACCAAGATTTTGACATACCAACTTGTTGATATAAAAATCACTAATAGCATGATAAGTTGGTTGTTAATAAGAATTTTTGTCATGTTAATAATTTCTTTAAATAAGCCTAGTTTGCCCATGCATTCAATCAAATAGTCTAGTTCCTAGTTTTAATTATCAAAGGTTTTGGAAAAGTTTGATTCAAGAAGAAGATCATTTTTTGTTTAAACTTGTTGGCCCGTTGGATAGTTTTGCACACAAACAAGATGTTCAAGATGATTTGGAATGGTGAAAAAACTAATTGTTCTTAGTTCATGATCCCCATCAACACTAATTGTAACCTTATTTCTAAAGGTTTTACAAAACACTTGACAACAAATTTAGTAATGTGATGGGTCATTAATTAAACGAACATTCCCCCCCCCCCCGTGGTGAAATAATATTAATTGCCCTTTTTTTACACTAAACAAAAAACA
>Ga0116231_10000387_pt1 | contig 73504 bp, 52 predicted proteins | sample S1TSphgellanicum_2_FD_89695 | JGI IMG/M metagenome (GOLD analysis project Ga0116231, IMG submission 89695) | Host-associated microbial communities from peat moss isolated from Minnesota, USA - S1T2_Fd - Sphagnum magellanicum MG | ecosystem: Host-associated > Plants > Peat moss > Unclassified...
ACACCTGTTTTGTGGGGGGGGGTGCGTTGGTTACAAGAACGCCCCCCTTGTTTTTTATTATGTTTTCCGCCCGCCCCCCCCCCCCCCCCTTTTTTTTTCTTAAACAACAACAATTAGTAGTAATAGTGGGGGTGCCACCACCACCATTACCAAAAATTCAAGCTCTTGGTTAGTTGGCTTTCGTCACTAATAGGTTGAGAGGAATATGGAACACACTCCACCCCTTGGTTGTTGTCATTAACATTTGTTGCATGAAGGTTGCATTGTAACATCTGCAATTACAACTTGGGAAGAGGGTTAAGGAGCTCCTTTCCTAGTCATCATCATTTTCATCATGATTGTAATGTGACAATGGAATTAAAAGGGAGGGAAGAAGGAAGGAAAAACAACAAGAAATAAATGACATGACAAGTGGGTAAGAATGTGCAGCTCCACATTACTATTGCCATTAACCTTCAAACTCCTCCCCGAACCTGGAAATTTGGGATTGAAAGGAAGTTCAAACGGTTTGGGGGGTGGGCATGGGATAAAGTAAGTTTGATACCAATCCATGCTCACATTTTGATTTTACATCTTTTTGTTATATTTCCCAAACCTAAAATGTAAGTTTGGCACCACTCTGAACCTGCCATGTATGTTTTTTTGTGTTTTTTTCATATTTTCTAGGTTTTATTTTTATTTTTAATTTTGTTGGACTTTTCATCCATTATTGGAACATTCCATCCACATAAGGTTGTTATTTTCATCCAAATGGTCAATTGTTCATCCAATATTTGGATGAAAGCTTTCCATCCATCCCCAAAACTTTGAAAGCCCATAACTTTCACATACGACATTGAATTGGAGTGTTTTTTGCATTGTTGGTTTTTGATTTCAAATTTGTAAGTTTGAGCTTGGAAACTTTCTGTACATATAATAAAAAACACTAACTACTTTGGATGTGACTACATAATGACTTAATTTCTGTGTGCAAAAGGTCCTACTTTTCAAAGTTTTGTTGTTGAAGGGCTAAGATGGTCAAATATGGATGGATCATGTGTGTAGTTATGTGCCATGTAATCTTCCTCTTGTGGATGGTCATATTGACCTTTTTTCAACAGGTTCCTACTAGGTTTTGTTGTATGTTGTGTGGGCAAGCCATAAGGGTTACCACCATGTTGATTCATGATTGATATTCATAAGGTTGGCATAAAGGGGTGTTTAACACCACCATTGTGAGAAGTGCTAGTCGACAAATGGTTTTGTCTTTAGTGCACCAAACAAACCTAAGTTTTTATTCATGTAGTTAGATGGTAGGAAATGCTTTAAGTTTTTCACCAATAGGACAGACAATTTGCTAGAAATTTGGGGGTTTATAGCTAGGCAACTAACAATGGGGCTCCCATTCACATGGCCTACTAGTCCTTTCACATTAGAGCCAATGTGTTTTCCTTTGGGAAATAGTTCGTAGGGCTTGTCACATTGTTATTTAACTTTGGATGACCTTAGCCCCAAATAAGTGGACGATTTCAAAGATGGATGTGTTAAGTTTATGAGGTGTTATGTTGTTTAATTTATGGGTTTTTATAGTGATGGTTATAAGCAGCAACATTGGTGCACATGACGACTTGTTCTTGATTTGAAGTCCAAAGGTGGAAAAAATCCTCAAAAGAACCCATGTATATTCCTTAAGGTCCATATGAGTGTTCCTTAGTTTTGTAAAATTGGCATATTAGTTTTTTCAAATATAATATGCCAATTGTTTTGAATTCATTCAAAACATAATTGTCACCTCCATAGGCATTACATTTTCGATTTTTTTGGGTCACTTTTCTTGTGATAAATAACTAATGGGTATCTAGTGGGTACCCATCGAATATCACAAGATTTGTTAAATATAAAATGTGATAGTTTTTATGTCATGTAAAGTTTTTGAGGACAAGCTTTATGGGAATTGGGCTCACATTCAACTTTGCCTTGTGGGGCCTTCATTCATGTAAATCTCGCCCTTTGAACTTTACCATACACATTATGCACTAGTTAAATTTTGACCTTTCTTATTCATTGTACATTTTGGCACATAAAGAACTTGGTAGTTACCCTTGTCACTTCCATTTGGAGAAAGTTCTTCCATCAAATGTCCCAACTCTTCCATCAATAGAAGGAACCTTGGTTTAAAAATATAAGTGTGCATTACAATTATTTATAAAGTGTTCAAATAGGGGATGAAACTATTCATTAGAGGTCCAATAAATGTTGAAAATGTTAAATGAACATTAAATTTATAAATTAGTTTGCATTCAATGCCACAATTAAAACCAAACTTATTTTAACATTTGCACAAGTGTTAAAATGAATTTGATATTGATTGTGATGCTTAAGGCAAACCTTCAATAAGTAGCCCTCCTTTAGCTGCCAACAAACCTTCCACATTCACATTTTATGTCAATCACAACAATCTCATATTACATTTTATTATTTGATAAAAAAATTTGGATTTTATGGATGACAAAAACATGGTGACAAAATACCTTGTATTGTCATTTATCCAAACATAATGAGGCTTTAGGAAAAGGCATTGGAAATGCCTTTTCCTAAAGCCTCATTATGTTTGGAGGATAGATGAATGAGGATATCATAGCGAGTTTTTAGCTCAAGAACATAAAGGGCCAAGAGAAGAAGCCTTCCCTTACACAAACCTTTCAATTTCTATGTTTTTAAAAGAAAATTGAAACCTAGTTTGGTTTGAAACCAGATTCAATTCCACATATTCAACACACAAACCCAATATCATAAGTTATGTTATAAAATTGATGCACCACCAATTAAAATTTGCCATGTGATCAGAAAACACATCATATCTATTCATTTTTTGACAATTAATTAATAAAAAATTGAACCTCAAAATAAAATAGAAGTAATGTAGCCTTTGTTGTTGGCCCAAGTGTGAATTGGGTATCGAACTAATGCTTCCTTCCAAAACCATTTTTTGTAATATAGTTGAATTTTCATTGTCAAAAACTACTCAAAATTCAATATCTCTCACAAGTTGGGTCTAAAAACATCCAAATCACCTTCATTAAATCCTACTCATTGGAGGGCTTTACAACAACACCGAGAGCGTGGCAAGAGGTGCCCTAGTTTGGGGAGGTCTCAACTTGACAAACAAACAAAACAAACAAATTACCTTCCTTCATAGAGAGATTACATGAGTGCATAATCGGGTTTGATTTGAAATTCCAACAACAGACAGATTCTGCAATCCAATTCTGGGTCCATGATAGGCATGGTACAGTTTAGGGTTCAGTCCCAGTAGGAGATTAATTCGGTAGGTTCCTAAGGCAGAGTTTTAAATGGTAGAATTAGCAGCCACGGTCGATTCAGTCATTTTCCTACCTAAACTTACACTCTGTGAGGTGCCATCTGTGCATTCCAGGCAATAATCTCCCCTGTTGTGCATTATGGCATCTGCGATATATTTATTATCCAGATCTTTACTTGTTATGGAGAAGGCAAGTAGCTGCTTATACAGCCTTTAAAGCACAGGTGAAATTCCGTCAATTTTTAAAACAAATTTCATATATATATATATTTGAAAACCAAGTGATTTTGGAAGGTTTCAAATTTCAATTGCCAGAAGTGAGAAAAAAAAGGGTGTTAAAATTGTTAGGTTTTCAGTGTGTAGCTATGAAACTAAAGGGTTGTTTAAACATTTGTATTTTATATCTAGTTTATAGCCAGATTTGATTAATTTTTTTATAGGGATGACTGTCATTTTTAAAACATTTTTATGGGCGATTGCCACTTCGGCTACATTGAAAAATAATCCTTCAAACAACATTGATGATGTTGTGTGTGCTGCCGTTGCACCTATGGGCTGTGCCATGCGTATCTTACCGAGTATAATGGGCAATTGTGAGACTGTTTTATTAATACCTTCACTAAATGAATATGACACACCATGAAATGACTATGGGACATCATGTGAACATTGTGGAACATGGATGGAAGATGAAATCAAAACATAGGAACCTATAATACAAAGTACTCTACATTGGATGATTATACAACACAATCTTCTCCCCTGAAAGATTGTGGAACATAATTTTCTTGTTTAAAAAATTATGATTCATCCAAGTGAGAGGTCGAAGAGCACCAGTGTTACATAGCCTATAATGCTTTTTAACATGAAGATAAAAAAGTGGCATAATCTTTCATGACAAAATGTTAATGGAGCTAAAAAGTGTAGGGTAAGGCCTGAGGTTGAGGGCATTACTAGAAGAAGGGCATACACAAGGCAACTTGAGCAAATTGTGGGCCTACCTTTGGCAATGCCCTCTATGGATGGCCTTACCAAAATGTAAAGACCTCCCAAAAAATTTCCACTGATGAGATTCTCTCTGAAATATTACAATGGGGGAAATCTACAAGGTTTAGAAAATGAAAGATCCTTGGGAGAAAAACTCCAAGTTGTGTAAAGACCACAACTTGGTGCTTGTGGCAGCAACAAGATAGGAAATGGGCTTCACAGAAATTGTAGAATCCTTGCAAGAATTGGACAAAAAAAAAGTTTCGTCATGTAAGGTGATGTTCCAATACACTAAGGCCAAAAAAAACTAGGTCATTCCGAATCCAGCGAGGCAATTTACGATGCAACGCTTGGTAGTGCGTAAAGAAAGGGTCACCCTAAAAAAGAAATGTAGGTATTCATTATTAGGCTAGCTTGGACGGCTGGTGGGTTCATTGGTTCATTTATCATGACATCGGCGGGATTCGAACGCAGGAGCAGTTGAAGTAGGCGGGAAATTAATGACTTGAGTTACTACTTTACTTTCATAACCCTGAGAAAACACTCCGCTTTCTGTGCTGTTGGCCGCTGGCGTGGAACTCGAGTTACAGTCGTGGGTTACGGACTCGGGCTTGTGTGGCGGAATAAGGGGGATTCGCGCCGTCGAGAGCTGCTCCGCATTTCGACCTCTGCACCCCGCACCGTTCTCCTGAAATCCCGAGTCCTAGCCTCCTGGACATGGTAGTAGTCGTTCATATCGATGCGACGGACTTTGCTAAGCGCGTTGCAGCTTTAGGTCTGTTGTATGCAGGAAAAATCTGGGAAGAATCGGTGCAGTACTGCTTTTGTTTGATGCAAAGATAGTTCTGCAACTGGGAGCGAAAGAGAAATAGAGAGAAGAGAGGAACACACCAATAAAAAACACAACCACAGATAGAAGTTGCTTTTGTCGAGGTTGTGGCAGCGATGGCAACAGCCTCTCTACCACCGGGCTTCGGGCGGGCGCTTATGGGACTGCCTGCTGACCATATGGGACACAGCAAACCACCACATCTTCATCATCATCTTCTTCAAGCTAGAGTGAGTAAGAAAGTGTCCTGGGCTGCAGGGGACAATCTATGCCAGGTCATTCTTTTTTTCTCCTCCACTCCTGCGACATCTCTTGCGATTTAGATGCTTTTTGGTACTGCTGCGGTTTTCTTCTTCTTAAGAGCATTTGCCCCCGGTTTGTGATGCATTTCGTCTTCCTGCACGGCGGGCACATCCGGGCGATGTTGGGGGCTCTGGATAAGGTCTTATATCTGGGCTTCCAGAAAATAGCCGTTCAAGGCTGAAGGAATGGCATGTTGGAATCCAGGTCTCAAAGAAATCGCCTTCTTCCGAGTGTACTGTGCCGGATTCTAAACTCTGAAAAGCCTTGTGAATGAGCGACATTAACAAAAAGATTCGTGAACACAACAGAGCCGTGAAAATCGCAGTACATGAACAATAAATAGATCGCAAGAATGTGGAACACAAGAAATAAGAGCTGGCTTTCGACTATGCGTTACAAGGTAGCAGTCAAAATAGACAAGTGCAGTTCAATCCACCACACGTCTTCCGGAAAACCGAAAAGAATGTCCATTTTCTAAGCAGAATCTTGAGACAACTGATAATTCTTTGTTTGCTCTTTGGTTTGGTCACCTAGTTCTTTTCCTTCTTGGCAACAATCCTCTTCTCACAACTTCGTTCTTGTGTTTTTTGTGTTGTCAGTCCCCAGAGTGAAATCAGTCTTTTCTTTACAATCAATTGCTCAGACTCAACGCTCATGCTTCGCGTGCAACTATTGCATGTCCGGGTTTGCAGGTCTTCTATAAGAGTGCTTACTTGTTTAGGGTTTCCTCCGTTTTGTGATAGTCACTCACTTATGGTGTTTTCCTGATATTAGTTCCGAAAAGAAAAAATCAGGAGGGAATGTGCATGAACGTCACTACTGTTTTCATGGGGGCAATTGCTTGGCCCTTCCTTTGCCATGCACAATCCTCGATGGGTCATGCAATTGTTAGGTCTTGTGACTGTTTTGGCCTCTTTGTGAATAATGGAGTTATCATTTTGTCTGAAGATTGAGGGGTGTCTGTGCTACTTGTTTGAACAAACTCTGAGCTATCAAATGAAAAATCTAAATGTTTCTGTCTCAGTTTATAGCATGAAAACTAACCTCACGCAAGCCCTGGCAATTCATGCAGGGAGTACTTTCTGTAAGGATGGGCACAGCCTATAATTGTTTTATGGAATTGTCTTCCAATGTGTCAGGGCACAAAATTTAAGCCTGTCCCATGAGATTTGGGTTTTGTGCATTCTGGATTCAGGTAGTGGTACCTACCTGCTTGGGTGTATTCTCTTTGATTTTTTAACCAGCAAATCATATCTCATGTTGTTCACATGAGAGTAATAATGCAGACCCATCTTAACATGAAATTAGTGCAAAAAGTAGCTTATGTCTTTGACTTCTACCAAGATTGTGAGTTGGGCCTAGTATTCAACTCTTGATGAATGCAAACATTCCTGGTGGAAGAATAACAAGGGCCATCTTGTGTCAACACCATCCAAGCTTTAAGATCAGACTTGCAGAATTCATGCATAGTCTTCAGTAAGTAAATCATGGATGAGGCATCATGAAGAAGTTGTGAGTAAGTGCTTGTTTTGCTCGTCTTTGCAGTGAATTGTAGTCCATGCACCAACAGAGCAACCTGAGATAAAGAATGATAAAGAATGCATTTAGGACAGTGCAGTAACAAAAAGTCCTGAATCATTCCACTTAATAGTGCTGTTATACAACACTTGGATCTGGACTGCATGAAACTTGTAGGAAATATCTGTCAAAACTATGAGACTCAAGTAACTACAAGAACTACAATTTCCAGTCAGTGTTTTGGACATGTGAGTGCTAAGTTCTAAAGCATTGTGAGATCACTATGTCATGAGAAAGACTGCAGACATCAGGGCAATGTCTCACTTAGTGTAGTTATCTCACTGCAGTCTTTTCATGATCAGAGTGGTCTGTGTGGTATATAATCTGTGTTCAATCCTCAGTATGGTGACTACAGTATCCTGGTATCTGAAGTTCTTTCAGTTTATGATGGGACTGAAAGATACTGTGAATGTGTGTGAAGATGCTCTGTCATAACTTTGCAAAATTTGACTGGGGACTACTAATAACTTTAAAGCAGTCACTTTTTTCTTCTGGAAAGCCTACATAGCTATAGTCATTCTGGTGCATAACAGTGTACATGTTTTGCACATATCTGAGGTGGCAACACAAAATTCTTGTTACCAACAAACCTATTCAAAGTATTTCAATGATCTGCTTGGAGATTTTGATGGATAGATCCTTATGTGAGATTGACAGACATTGGATTCTTGGATTAAGCAATTCAGATTCCAGTTCATAATATTCCATTTGGTCATTTAATAATTCCCACTTGCTGGGTTGAGAGTTAGCAGAGTGGTTATTTCAACATGTTAACCAATTTCAGGCAGTTACATTGTGCTTATTTCTTCTCAAAAGTCTACAATGATTTGATGGCTGCTTGCTAAAGCTAACTTATTTCATGTGTCAAAACATCTATCTCACTGATTATTTACCAGTGTTGCAACTTATGATTGGAGTTGTCTGAGGATTGAGATTCAGTGGATTCTCTATGCAGATGCAGGCTTTATTGCACTATGGATAGCCATTATATTCATGCATTGCTACCCCTTTATGTCAAGATAGCTTCAACTAAACCTGTGGAGCATTTGTTATTGCTGTTGGTTCACAGGTGCGCCTGTTTGCAGCTGAAGATGCACCTGATTCATCAGGGACCGCTCGTCAAGATCTTCTGCAAGCAAAGCAGACTAAGTTCATGCATGCATCAGTTCCCATCTCATCTAGTGCTCTTCCTCCTGGTTTTACTCCTACTGCCACAATGAGTACAAAGCCAGCAGTTGGAGATGTCTTGCCCCAGGTTCCTTGGCGTGTCCCTACACTGGTAAGTGATTGTCCACTAAGTACCCCAGGAGCTCTACTTTGATCCCCTATGGTGACATGAGCCTCATCTTGAAGCATGAAAAGGTTTTTTTTTGTCATTTATGACTGAAGCTGTTCTTTTCCTTTTCACCAGTTCAATTTGCATCCTTCATGGCGGGTGGTTGCTGGTGGAGAAAGTAAAGAGGTTGCACTCCAGAGACAGCGGGAGGTTAGAGTATTGGAGGCTGTTTATCCACGAACATCATCCATACCTGAAAGGTAACTTCCCAGTCTTTGAACCCCAGTGACATTCTTCATACGTTTATCAAAGTCAAGGTTGACATTTCTGTGTTGCAATTTTCCAGCTTGTTGTGGTAAGGATTATACCCCATGTTGTCTCACTTGGTGGGTACAGGTTCTTACTTGCCATGGATGTGACTATGCTGCTCTGAATTTATTTTTCTTTGTTGAGAATGCAGTTTTGGGGCATTGCTGGGTTGGCTTGTGCAAATCACTAGTTATCTTATGGAAGTGTGTCCTCATTGAGCTTCAATTGGCTGGTGTTGTTGGAGTATGGAATGTTAATTTCTGTGATAATGACTATCATTTAGTGCAAACCTTTCAGTCTTTCATCAAGTATGAAGGAATCACCTAGAGTTTTAGCGGATGCTTGTCATGCAACTGAGCAGTTGTCTGCATATTTTGCAGTCCAGCAGAGCCGCTAGAACCACAGTTGCCTTGCAATGATGAAATGACACTCGTCATCCCAGTGGTACCAGTAGATGATGATACACTGGATCAAGATGATGGACTAACATCAACAGTTGACAAACTTCACTTCCCTCAAGAGTCTGCAGCTAAAGGTACGGTGTACTAGGTTTTTCTATTCCTGAACATTTGAAGCTTGATTAAGTTAGATGTTTTGGTTTTGCACAGTTCCTCCTCAGTAATTTTGTAAAGAAAAAAGTGCTGAAGATGTTATGTTTTGTGTGATGTCCAGAAGGAGCACTGTCTCCTCCCCCAGGCTTTGGTTTTGTTGCAAAGGAGCCAAACCCAGTTCTTGCAAACTGGTTGGCAGGTGCTTACCAAGATAATGACAGAACAAGAGGTCATGCAGACTCCAAAGGGTCCCATTTGGGAATTACTGCCCCAGCTGGATCCATCATGTCAGGAATTGAGAACATCTCCAGTTTCAGTCCTGATCAAAGCAGATCAGACCCTTCCAGCAAACCTTCACTCCCAGCTGTCCCACCCTCCTGTCAAACAGAGACGGAACCAGATGTGATTGCAGCAGCTGCTGCAGCATATGCTGCCCTATCACAGTCTAATGATCATACCAAAATAGACTGTGGATTGCTTCTGAAGTTTCTTAGAAATCCCTCTATGATGAAGAATGTGTCAAGTCAGCTCTCAAGCAAGGATTCAGTAGAAAATCAAGTCCATGAAGTTTCCAATTTGGGCACAGAGGGTACAAGAATTGGGAATGGAAATCAGCGGGACCCAGCAGGGATCAGTTTTCCAGTGCTGAGTATTGAGCAAGAATTGTTGCATGTTGGAGGGGACATTGGCAGAACAGAAAGGAAGACATCAGTAGTAGCTGGAGGTGCTCCTATGGATGTTGTATTTGAAAGATCCCAGGGCTTTGGTCCAGCCCAGGCCACAAATGGACATGATAATTTTCCAGACACATTCAATGCCAGAGTGTACAATGGACCAATGCATACATCTCAGCCTCATGTGGCCCAAAATGGGCAGCTGTATATACCTGCTACTAGGCCTACAAGTGCCCAATTACATCCCCCTCTTTCTGTTCCACCTCCTGCACTGCAACCAGTGATGCCGATTTCTGGTCGACCACTATCACAGCATGATGAGAAGTACTTGAAAGCTCTCATTTTACAGCATGGAAGGAATAGCAGTGAGGATGATGTGCACAGAGGAATGAATGGAAGAGTCCAGGAGTACAATGTTTTATCAACCAATGGTCATTATAGAACAACTAGTTTTTCAGGACGATCTGAAAGGTTGGAGTCTGCACCAATGTGGCCTGGAAAAGAATACATTGACATTGCTAATCTGTCTTTAAGACTGGGGGATGGACACAGGAATGTTGAAAGTATTAGCAGGTCCGGAATGACTCAACCACGGGGAAAATCACGAAAAGCTTGCATTTATTTCAACACAGCCAAAGGGTGTCGGAATGGAAGCAGTTGTGTCTTCATACATGACTCTAACAATGCCGAAAGGGCAAAATTGCAAAAGGTGGAGGGTGGGAAGGCTGAGAGTGGCTACAAGTAGGTCTTAAACAAATCACAAATCCCAGATCACTCAGATCTAACATGCAGTGAATGCATGGGTGCAGCCATTCAGGTTCCCACATCTCAGAGTTCACAGCCAATACATGTTTTGCAGATGGTCCTTTGGTTTGAAACAACATGAAACAAGTTGATGGGTATGCAGAAGCCCTATCTCAACACTAAAAAGTGGTGAGCTGAAAGGTACAAAAGGAGTGGGTAGGTCATGGGCATGCCTCTTACACGACCAAAACCTTGAGATCACAATGAATGCACACAAACAACCAGTGCTGATTACGGAACAACACAGGCATTTACACCTCCCTTACATTCACCAGAACAAGGTGTTATTGGGGCCAATGTATGGTGTAGACTAAACTCACCTGGGATGAAGTTGGACAAGCAACCGACCAAAAACACAGGCCAATAAAACTTAGGCATGCCCACTCTCACTTTCTCTAGTATCATGATAACTTGTCATGATTGGGTGGCACAACTTCAAATCATAATGTCCTTGTGCACTTGATACAAAGTTTTGTTGGCATCCTATGGGAATGTTAACTTTTGAGCAGGTGTTTGAACATGTTTTGGCACATCCTTTTGCCACCTCTCTGGATTGGGAGAAGACCCTGAAATGCAGGCATTCCAGAATTTTGACCAGGTCCATCATTTTTTGTAAAGGGATCCTCCACTTTACATACCTTTTGTTGTGTCTGAGGTGACCTGCCAAATTTACTTGTGATACCAACCCTTTTGCAGCGTACATGTATTCATCTGGTCAATGTGCTGTCGTAGATGCCTCAGTACTATCAACACTTGGCAAGCCTACCCATCATCTTTTCCTTCTCTTTTCCTTTTCTTTTAGCATTTTGGGCTTAGATTGTCTGAATTGGAAGTCAAATGGTTGTGAAAAGTGAAAACCCCATACTGTATCTCTTTTGGACAGTGTTCAATTGGTTTCAGTTCTTGAGTTTTCACCCTTGATCTCATGAGCTATAGGCATGAATTGGAGGCAGAATCCATTGGTGGGGCGAGTTTGCTGTTGTAATGCACATTGGTTTGAATAGTAAGGCTGAGTTAAAAATCTGCACTTGGGCAAAAAATGGTTTTGCCCAAGTGCAGAGTCTCAAACAGTTCATACCATACAGTTTTCAAAAGTTGCTATCATGCAGTGATTATCAAAAGATTTATTATTTCTAGCATTGAATTTTTGATCTTAAAAATTATGAAAAGTGTTTTTTTAAATGAAAATTAAATGAATTCTGCTAATATTCTATATGTGCACAAGTTTGTTGTGTTCAAAAGAACTTTCTAATTCTCTTAATTCTTCAAAATTTAAATCTTTTTCAATCATCTCCACCAAATTGGAAGGTGTTATACAATCAGTTTTCAGATGATTTGAGCAATTTTTGCTCACAAAAATAAATGTTTTTAAATTGTTTGATTATAAACAATATTTTCCAATGTTTGTAAATGTACCTACTATAGAAAAAATTCTTTCAATCTCAATTTGGGGTCTTATGATCCTTCGGAATTGGCAAGCCAAAAAATAAATAGTAAGTGAATGTGAAAATTGAAAAAAAACATTTGATTTCCTTGGGATCCACTTGGTGACATTTGAAAATCAGTAGTTGTCTAGTGACAAGTTATGTTGCTAATTCATTTATGTTGGAATTGTGTTTAAAATATTCAAAGTTAGAATGTACATCTATTGTTTGATTTACAAATTCAACTTCAAGTTCTACCATTGGGTGTAAATAATGATATCGTTTCGAAAGCATAAAATATAATGATCATGTATCATGTCTTCAACAATATTCACCCCTTCTTCATGGTTAATAAAAAAAATACTAAACAAAGGCTTTTAAATATGGGGTCTAACATCAAACATAACATGTTGTGAAACTTTCTTTTTTCATATCTTTTCTAAAAAAAAAGAAAGATTCCAAAACACCATAAACTTTCTTCTAATAATTGATTGCAAATAGAGACAACTCAAAAATCATCCCAAAATCATCATCAATCAAATTAACTTGGGTAGGTGGGTTTGTAATCTTTTCCTTGCATTTCAAACACATGGTAATGGTAGACTACAATGCATCAAACAATAACTAGTGGCTATTAAATTAGTTCAAAACACAAGTATTCGCAATAGGAAAAAAAAATCCACAAGTATTTTTTAAATGTGTCAAGTACGAAGAGGGGGCACCCTCCCACTAATTTTAATTATATTTTGCTTGTTGTAACAAAGGATAATAGCATCTTTGAATTGCAAGGCCTCTTGAAACATAATGATTTTACTAATAAACCTACAACAAGATTTACACATGCAATGTTAAAATTCAACAAGCATAATTGAATTTTTAAAAAAACTTAAAGTAGTAATAATAATAATAATAATAATAATAATTTGTAAAAATTTAAATATTCACCTTGTTTTCACTAGAATTTTCTTGGGTGAATGTTTGAATATAAGCATGCTTTTTTCCATTCTTGTCTATTTTTCCCATAATTTTTAAGCGAAGTTATACATTTTGCAAATATGATTGGGTAGACTTGATGGAAATAAATCTAAATTTTTTGCAAACCTTTTCATTAGTTGTAACATATTGACAAACCTTAGAAAAAGCATGGCCAAAATAAATACTTTATAAATTTTCATCCAAACTTGAAACTTCACATTTCACAATTAATTTCAAAACAATTGTCATTGCATTCAAATTTGACCCCTCATCTTGACATATGCAATAATTTTTCTCCCCAATCCATATTGATTAAACAATTATGTCATATTGTCGACCAAGGATTGATTAATAGTCTTTGTTGCTTCAAACAACCCAATAATGAGTTGTTTAAGCTACCAATTAGATCTTTAAAAGTTTGGCTAAAACAAAAATATTATGTGCCTCCTTCGACATCCATAAGTCAAAACTTGTTGCAAATATACAATCTACTAATTTTGGTAAAGCATACTCTTATTTTGTTTTCTCCACCAATTTAGGCAAAATTTCATGAGAATTTTTTTTTTTGAGAGGTAAGACAATTCAAGGACACAAATGTAAAACCAAACATTTGAACGAAACACATATCAGAAATTCCAATGACAATTGATTTTTCATAATTAGAAGGCCAAAGTCTTGCAAAAATTATTTTTGTTGTTCATCATCCTTTTTGAAAGGATTTTTGACAACAAAAAACTTATATATTGCATTACTTGACACATTAGGCTATTTATTTTTGGTTGTCTTTCAAGAGTTCCTCTTATTCGACCATTTTTTTTTTCGACAATTATAGCATGATCTGCATCCATGTTTTTGTGAAAGTTGTTGTTCCATATGTTTTATACTATGTTGTAAGTCCTTTTTTTTTTTTGGTGTTTAGATTAACAACATGCATAAGATATTGTAACAAAGCAAACATCTCATGACTTGGAGGTTTCTAGCATCAACCTCTTTGTCATCATTTACACAAAAAACATTTAACAAATTGCATTTCCATTATTCGCTTTCCATATTTTTCTTTGAACATGTAATTTTTGAAAGTTTATTCACATTTCATTTGTTTCACATTTCCACTAATTGCCCAAGATGTCATCCTAGAATATTTGGCATCACCTCATATGGGACCAACTTGTGGACTTAAACATTTGGTTCCACAAAAAATACTAGGTTAACATCTAAGCTAGAAGATGATATTTATTTTTGTTCCTTAGCTTTCATTAAAACAAATGCATTAGATTTCACATGTGTTGCCATACTCATTGCCATGTTTGTCATTAGAACCTTTAGGAGTGCAAATCCCACCTCTTTAGTGTTGGGTTGATTTGGAGTCAATTTGGGGGGCCAACTTCTTATTGCTTACACGTTTCTTTTTTTGACCTTTCCTTGAACCCTAATTTTTCCTAGCATGCCATCTATGATTGACCTTGTCATAATTATGGATGTAAAATGAAACAACAATTCACATCATCACCATAAATTTTATAATGGGAACATGGTTGGTTAAGTTTAAGGTTGGAGGTGGTGGCTTTAGGTGGATTAAAACAATCACTCTTTCAATGAAACCCACCACATCTCCAACATTTTTCTTTTCCTCCCTACTTGACAAAATATGATGATGATGCACCACCTTGCTACAATTGTGGTGTGGCTTTATTTGGTAGTTGCATGACTATTGAATTGACAATGTTAGTGAGTTCTCAACAGTGAAAATACACTACAATGTAGACAATTTTAAGGAAAACTAGGACTTCATATAATATAAAAAGTAATAACACATAAGATTTCACTCACTTTGAATTTTTTTAAAGATCACATGTAGTTAACTTGATATTCAAACATAAAATAAGTTGTTAAACCCATTAATATGCAATTGATTGGTAGTTGTATCATTGTGTAAAAATACACCAATAATTTCACAAAAATTGATTTAGAACCCCTATTTTATAGTAGATTTCCATCCATTATTTATTTATTTTGAAAATCCACCTTTTTTATATAAAATGGTAAAACAACATTTAGCCCATTTACATCTTCACCAAAATAACATTTTACAACTTAAAAAGATCATAATTTTCATCATTATTATAACATAATGTACAAACAAATTTTTTAAAAACATATGATATGAATTTCACAACTTGAAAAGAAATTGAGAATTTTAATGAAGAAGATTTTTCTTCATGGTTGTCTTTTTACATGCACAAAATTTCACAGATAAACAACCATTAAATTTTGTCCTTCATAATTTTTTTTTACAATTGCAACATTATGATAGGGCTATTTGCAAATGAAAATATACTACAATTAATAATTATTTTGTTTATATTTTTTCCACTTTCATCATACAATGATATATTGAGATGTAAACCAAAATTAATTATAAATTTTAGTTATAAAATGTTTTCCAAACATCCACCATGATATATCAAAGTTCCATAAGTATCAAAAATGATCAAATTGTGACAATTTTTGTTTACATCATAGTATGTTTTCACCCTCAAGTTGTCCTTAATTATTGAACTTGAGAATCACTACATGTTTCCTCTATGATGTTTAATTTGATGCATTTCAAAAATTGGAACACATTTACCAATGTGGGTTGAACAAGTTCCTTGTCCAAAATGTCATACTAGAATTGGACAACATCTGTTTTTGTGACCCCTTATATCATAATGACAAACCTTTTCATTCACGTGTATGCCTCCAAAATCTTTCATGTGGTTTACATTGACACTTCAACAAATTTTGTAATTTTTCCATTCAAACCCCATAGTAATTTCTTTGCAATTTAAAAACAAAATCCATAAGAAGGTTGAATGTTGGCACAAGACCGTGTCCACTAATGGATGGGCCAACACCACCACTTCCAATGGCTATGCCATTAACATTCCCACTTCCATCAACACTCCCACTTCCATTAACCGAACTACTATTAAAAGTTGTCAAAATTTTACTTACAATTGTAACAACAATTGGGGCCATAGTACTTACATAATTGGGTGACCAAACACTTGTCACTCTTTTGGGAGATCTACGTTTCATGGGTGCACTTGAATCATAACATAGACCTTTCGAAATGTTAGAACAACGTTTTCCCTGCCATGAAAGGTGTCAACAACTATGGATTATGCATTTGTTGCAGATCACACTAGCTATCAAATTCTTAAATGAAATCCTTCAACGTGATGGTGCCCACCACTTCTAAATATTGGTGAGAGCCTTTAATGATTCCCTATAATTTGTCCATATCCCACACCAATGGTGTAACAATTTATAATTTCTTAGTAGCAAAATCTAAATCCAAACCCCAAGGTTCCCTTCCTAATGACAACAACAATGGCAATGTTGACAATCAAAACCAAACCCCCTGCTTTCTAAATTTGTTAATAATATCACTTGCACCCAAAATGTTCTTTATTTTTGAATCCCATGGCACTTCCATGGTGACCTTTATCCTTAAAAAATGGTTCCAAATTGTAATTCCTAAATGATGTTGAACATGTGGGCTTCACCTAACTCTAATTCAAAGCACTTGCACCCACCAAGAACATTCCACAAGGCCAAAGAAATGTGGGGTTCATTGTGAATACAACAATTGTGGTTTATTGGTCATCAACCTAATCTCATTGCCACAACTTGCCACAATTGAACAATGGAGTTGGTATACCTATAGATGGAACCCCCAATAACACCAACAAAGGGTTTCAACCTAAACTCCCCAACTAAATATTCAAACTTATTATTATAATTTACACTTGTGAAGTCAAATGGACCTACCATGCAAGGACAAACGTTGGATAGTAATCTTGTCCCCTCCTAGTTGTTAATTACCCCAATTATAACCCTTGGGACTAATTACCTAAACAAGGGAAGGCATGTAGCCTTTCGCCCCAAGGATCTTAAACTGTAATATGCATAAGTGTGAGGAATGATCAATCCATGAGTTGTATGCCTTGTTGGATTGTTGAGCAAGCCACACACTTCTTCACAACCCAATACTTTATGACAACTTATGAACAATATTCCAACAATAAGAATGAATCACATGTGCAACCTCAAACAACACAAAATGGAAATGAACTTTTCATACAACACAAATTCCCATTTTTAAAATTCTTGTTTGAAAATTACAAATTAGATTCAAAAATCAATGGCATGACATTGCATGAGTGTTGATGGCATGACACTCCACCACCTATGGGGTACAACTTACAAGTATTTGGACTTACCAACATAGGTGTTGAGTTGCCAAAAATTTGATGAAAATTAATCCCACACACACCAACTTCCATGCCCTATAGAAACCCTCTAAAACATTTTGTCTCCAAATGGACTAAAATCTCCCATTCATGTAGGCTTTCTTTCCCAAAACCCAATGGTGTAGACAACATCCAATTCTAACCCAATAAGTGGGAAATATGATTTCCAAATAAATCCCCAAGTAATAAATTTAAATGCCTTTTTTTCCTCCATGTCACTTTACATTGTGATATGAAATGACATGATTTGATATGATGATGTGTTTGGTCAAAAGGTTTTAAATGTCTGAATTTTTTTAAATTAATGTTTTGTCCAATCACTAGACCCTTTTTCACCCACTAAACATGATGAAAAAGTTGAATGAAATCCCACATCCAAATTCTACATGAAATAAGGCCCACTGGATGAAAAAGTTGAAAAAAAATTAAATCCCAAAAAATCTGGAAAAAAAAAAAAGAAAAAAAGTTCATCACTTGTCATGTTAGGATTGGGCTCAAACCTAAGGCTTGGAAAACCAAAAAAATTAAAAGTAGTTTTGGGGGGGAGGGGGTTGATATTGGACCCCCCTCCTCCATTATCTCAAGGTTCCTTAAACTATGTAACCTTTGGTGCTCACTAAACTTGGCAAGGTTGGCCTAGGTTCAAGCCATGAACTTTAGCTACAATCAATGATGGCACCCCTCCCCCCTTTGTGTAGCAACACCATGTCCCCCCTATGTGTCCCTTTTGAAATGTTGCTCCTCCTTTTTGGTGCATGCGGCTATTTTGATGAAGGTGAGGAGAAAGATCAAAGGAGGGCAACAAAACCATGACCCCCCCCTTCTTGAGTGACCTTTGCTATTCATGAAGGTTGATTACTCAAGCTCCTCTTGGGTAATGATAGCAATGCATCATGGTTGTGATGTTGGCACTATTGTCATTATTGTTGTTCCTCACCTACCATTGCCAAAATAGAAAGGAGGAAATAGAGAAAGAAAGAAAAAAAGAAAAAGATAGGCAAGGCTTATATGGTAAAAGCAAGGGTTCCTTTTTACTTCTCTTTGTATAGTTTTTTTTCCTCTTTCCAATTCTAAGGTACCCATGCCATATTTGGGTTCAACTCACAAATGAGATTTGAACCAAATTTGATGTTGAAAACACCAACTTCATTAAGTGAGCTTCTTTAATTCAAAAAACAAACCAATAAGTGCCCCCTATTACAATTCCTACTAGGTACACATTCCAAAACAAACCAAAATACACATTTCACAAAACAAAACTACATGGCGTTTATTGTTAATAGATTCCCATGCAAAACACAAATAAACCCCAATGTTAAAACAATAATAAATCTTGTTATAACATTATCCAACTATATTCATTTTTGGTGATTCAAAATATTTATTTGCTTGCAAAACTCATAAGAATCCAAGCCCAAACACACAAGAAAATTCATATAACAACGTGCACAAACAAAACTTACATAAAACCCAAGAAAACTTATAAGAAACAACAATATGTTTTGGAATTTCAAATAATTTTTGATGATTTGAAATCACACATCGTGGGGTTATTTCGCAAACACACAATATCCTGAACCATGTTCACACATATGCTAGTTCCAACCTAAAAGCATAATTATTTGGGCTAACCCAACTTATCACTTATCAACTTAAACCAAATTGGGCAATTAAATCAAAACACTTAACAAAGCGAAATGATTTCAAAAGACTTTAGCTATTTCAAAATTTTATTTCAATTAATTTATAATAATTTTAAGGATTAAAGGATATATTTAGTTTCAACTCTAGGGGTTAACATGTAGTTTTGGGTGAAACCACATTACAATGAATGAAAAATGTTGTGCACAAATATTGCTTTTAGATGTGATGTTTTTGAACTTCACATCATGTTTTTGAAGAGGAATTTTAACAATGCTTTTACATATTATGATAGCCCAAATTATAAAGAAAGGAATTGTGGAAAATACTACACTATTTGATTTCATGTTATTGGATATTAAAGAATATTTTCGCAAAAATAACAATTATCACAATGTAGTAAACAAGCCAATTATATCTGAAAAATGATTGAAATAATTGACAAATTTTATGAAATTTGTGATGTCTATTGAACCATATTATTGATCTGTGTTTGTGAACCATGTGAAAAGTTGACAATTTCAATTTCACAAATGTTTATTCTCAATTGGTTGACCATAAATGTGTGATAATTTGAAATTTTGACCAAAAAATCACATTCACATGGAGGGGAAACAAAAATTGTGACATGGGTAGTTGTATAAAATCCATTTCCAAAAGTTTATTTGGATGACTAATAAAACAGAATATTAGTGAAATTTGAAATTAAATATTGGCTCTATTATACTATGTATACCATAAATGCACACACAATTGTTTGCATTAAACTAGATTCTTTTCCAAATAATATGAGATGTCAATAGCTTCTTGAAAGTCAAAATAATTAGGCTAAAATGAAACCCAAAAAATAATTTCACCACATTTTGGAGCAATTCAATTTATGTAACATTCAATTAAACCCATTTCCCCCCAAGTTAGCCCTTCATAGCATGCTTTCACCCTTTTAACATTAGATTTAAAGGTAAAATACAGGGGGACCAAGGTTGAAAGGCATTAAAATTAAAATTGTTGATGTAGGCTAATGGATTATAGATCTGTAAGCGTATCTAACTAGCTTGGCACTCAATGTTAAAAGCTAGGTGTAGATGTTGCAATAGCTGGTAGAGTTAGGGTTAAGAGCTTGGCTCCAGACTTGATGGTAGGATCCAACAGGCAGGAATATTATGCTAAGGTGTAACATACATGTATGTGAAAGGACGTCTCTACACATCTCCTTGTCCTCTCTTCTGCTTGAACAATGCAACTTTCTTTCATGCTCCTCACAACCTTCGTGTGTTCTATAGTTGAGTGTTTTCAAATTACGGTAACAGTAGCCTTTATTTTATTGCCCATATTTTAACAATGTTTTGTACTTTAACATTAGTGCTTCATTTTTTTCTGTTGAATGCTGCATGTTGATTGCATGAGAATTTTGTTGCTTCAAGAATTGTTGTTGTTCTTTCAGGTTTTACACACCTGATATTCTTTTTGTCATATATTGCAAAATGTAACATCACACACATTGTTCATATATTGCACACTACCTAGAATGTATGGGAATGGTCAGTCTCATGCATGAATGTAATGACATCCGTATTGTGAATATGCCACCTTCCATTTTCTTTTGTCACAAAGGTAGGGAGCACAAAACTGCACCAACATGTCTGTTCTATGTGTCTGTGCTTCATATGCTTTGTGGCGGGATAACAAAAAGAGGAGTTTGTTGTTATCAACAGCATAGAAGTTTGTGCTGTTGCTAAGTAAGTTTCACTTCCTTTTTGTGTCCATTCATCCAACCATGTCAATATTTCCTAATTCAATTCTCATATTCCAGTGAGAAAATCTGCTTTGCTGAAACAGACTAAATATGCGCAACCCATTTGATGATTCTTATCTAACTTGTTTAATCTAAACTGATGGCCCATGATCTAGTTAAAAATTAGGCTGTAAGGATTTGGAGACCCAGTCCCCTAGGCATTGAGAATAGAAGGTGCTACAAAAGTGGCAACTCAAAGGAGGATGTGCATTTTTCTGTCATAAGCAAATCCGAAACCACTACATTGCATATAGGTAATGCTAATTACTTTTGCATGTCCACATTGGTGTCAAAATATAGTTGGAAACCCTTGGAATTTGATTTGATTTTGAGCAGCAATAGGGGTGGGTGAATGATTTGCTGTAAATGTATCTATCAGGTGGCTGTCATGATGTCATACAGGATTCGACCTACATGTTAGTCCACTCAGATTTCTTGACTAGCAACCATGTGTCAGGTTTTGAGGAACAAACTATGTTGTGGACTGTATTGGCACTGTACAAGAGACTATGAATTGCTCTTCAGTTTGGTGTCCACAAGATGTACTACAGAGAGCTGGCACTTCACCACCACCAAAATCATTGCAATTTAGACTATCTTATAAGTATCCCAGGATCTAGCTGCCAGCTGCTGAAGCACATAATAACTTGTCTCATTATGAACAATCACTTGCAGCTTTGGGTTAGGTCACATAGCTGGTTTTCATGCTCTGAAACTAACTTCTTGCTCAGAAGTTCAGCAGGCTCTACTATGGCAAGCAGAGCTTCATCACATTCAGATATCTATTTGTTGGAACTGCAGACAAAACAACTGGCAGGTACATAGCAGAAGAAGTACAATAGGACCAGCCGACATCTGCAAATAACATTTTAAGAATCATGGACTAAGCTTTGGAGTGACTATTGGTTTGCTTTGAAATTTTTTAACAAGCAGAAATGAGAAAAGTGTTCAATAAAATCACCTGTTTATCTGCCCTGGTGAACACGAGCCAGATGCAAACCAAATTTGGTTGCAGGGTGCAGCCACCAAGTCTGAAACTCATCATAACAGCTGTCATGACTCATGACTCCCATGAGCACAGAACTGCAGAATGAATGATAATTGAAAAGACCAAATGAAGAGGACAAACATCACCATGATGGCTAGAGCATAGAGTACAAGGAAAAACTTATCATAATTTCTCAAACAAAAGATTACAGATTGTTAAGAAAATACAAATAGCATACCTCTCATGGCAGGGCACAACAGCCATCTGAACTTCACACCCATAGGAGAGAACAATCCCAACTTACTTCTCTCTTTTCCTAGTGTGCACCACAAGCTTGACCTGCCCTTGCAAATACAGCACTTGTAATTGATTTTGATTCAGTGGAATTCCAGGGCTCTTAAGTGGTTCACACCAAACGACTGCAAGGATGCTACATATTTGCTACAAAGTTGGCTGCAAGCTAAAGTCAAGCTATGTAATTGACACCACAAAATCCAAGAATCTTAGAAAACACCACTGCACAAGGGCCACCTGTTCAGGCCCTGGTTGTCATTGCCCCCGACCAAAAGGAATATCCTCAGAAAGGACCACAAAAATCTACAATGAGGAGGCCATTTAAGGACATGCTCCAGCCCTCTTCACCCAGCTTCTTCCCTCTGCATCAAATTTGGGAACTTCCTCAAAATCTGCAAGATGTCCCAAGTCTCTGGAACTGGTTCATGCTCTTAGACTTGCGCCTGGTAAATGCTGCAGGTAACAATTGCTGGAAGAACTCCAGAAAGAGAGTCCAGGCCTTCTCACTCATGTCTGCAAGAATAAGTGGCCCCATGGTTAACCCTGGAGTCTGAACCACATTCTGAGCAACATTCAGTGCTGCAATTCCCTGTAATCCTAGTGATGGTCGCTGTTCAATTTGTGTGTGAGAACGGCACTTAGTGTTAGAAAAAGAAATGCTTCGCACAGGGCCTGACATTTGGGACAGTGCCGATGATTGTACACTATTGAACAGTGATGTAGATTCATGTTGCTGTGGACTGCACAATGGGGAAAGCGGAACTGCAGTGGTTTCTAGTGGGTGAAGTTCCTGCAGCATCAGTGAAGCCAAGCCTCCTCGAAATTGTGAAATTCGGGAAGGAGATAGTGGGGATAGAGGTGCATAGCCAGTTACAGGGGGCTGAAACAGCCATTGACTGTTGTCTGTACTACTCCATGCTCTTAGCTCCTCCTCATGGTCATCCATCTCAATCAGGAATGGCTGTCCCGGGAGATCTTCAGACAGACTGACCTCCTGCAAGCTCATATTGTCACTTTCAGAGCTCCATGCCAGCAGTTCCTCATCAACCTCTGCCTTTGCTTGCATGCACAAATTCTCAAGCTCACTTGCATCCTCATCAACACCACAGAGCTCTCTGGACATCATACCAGCAATATCTGCAAGTGATAACCCTGCTGCTGTGCCTTTTTTCAAGAAGATGGTTGCGAGCACCAACATGCGTAGGCAAGCCTCCCTCAACGTAGGTAGTTCTCTTCGCAGCATCTCAGCATCACGCATTGGCTCCAGCCGCTCAATATATGCTAATTCCTCATCAGAGAAAGGAAAGGAAGCTTGTGGCCAATGGAGCCACTCAAAGTAGGGATCATCCAGAGTCTCAGGTAGGCAGAGGCCATGGTCAATTGGAATAAGTTCCACAGATTCCTCAACCCTAAGACCTGAACATGGCCAGCAGTTACTGGTGCTCTCCCCACCTCCAGCATCTGTGCCCAGTTTCTTCACAAGAATATTACCTGCATGGCGGTCAGTGTTGAATAGACGGATATCAAGAATGCCAATTCTATGTACAGATGAGACAGGAAACCGTGATGTGCCATGTTCACTTGCATCAAAGTCATGGCTCACAAACTGCTGGAAGGATCCAATTTTAGCAGAATCAAGAGATGGTACACCACCAATCATTACTGCATTCCCCCAGTTCACATTGAATATTGGGTGGATGGCCTTAACCAGTGCAGTGGCTGGCACCTTTGCAAAATGATCATGATCCAGCAAGTAGGCTGCGACCTCCCGGACACCTGTTTCTCCAACTCGGATTGACCTTTTCAAGCCTGGCTGCCCCAAGGCTCTGCCAGTGAAGCCTTTTGGATTATTGGGTGCAAAAGGCTCTTCATCAGTGGGTTTAACAATAGCAATGCTCTCCCCTCTACGGTTCCGGAAATAGTAGGCACCACCTAAGCCACCTCCAGCAGGTACTGGATCAACCCCAGCCTCAACAGCCTTGGCTGCTTCTCGGAGCAGACGGTTAATCTTGGAACAGCATGTTGAACCCCCTACAATCTCAAACAATCTATTCTGACGAAAGTCTTTGTTTGATTTCACATCAGCTATAGTGGGTGAAAGGCATGGAGTTGAGGAGCTTCGATATAGATTTCGTGTGAGCAACAAGGGGGAATCATTCCTCACTCCACTCAAGTCTTTGTCCAGAACAAGGTCACCAAATACAAGATCACTCTGTTCTGTGGGAACACAAAATGCAGCCTGCACTTTTTTCTTCACCGATTCTACCTTGTCAGCCCTGTCCAGCTCAATCCCAAGAACATTGCCTGCATTCACCAAAACCAAACCCATGATCCTGAAAATAGCACACATTGGGAATCTCTTCAATTCAGAAGCATGCCCTGCTGTCAAGGCTGTTCAAAGCCAACACTTAAAACAGCCCATGATGACTTGCTTGAACAAATGGAGCTTGTCACCTCCTGGCTTGCTGCACCACCACTGCACAACTACAGAGGACCCTTACTAGCAACACCATGCTTGCAAGCAGCATCAAGGAAGATCTGCATTACTCAGGTTTTGTTACAGATTTGATTACAGGGTATCATGAGACTCCAGTGATTCTCCTCAATTTTGATGATCTCAGGCATGGGTTTGGAGGCTATTTGCTAAAACCTACAAATATGCAATGCAGGAGCATTACAGCTCAGAGAAGCTCCAAGGCCTACCTGTGTCAGTCTGCACAAAGATGCGACGACGCCCAACCTGTCGCCTGCACATGATGGAAAACCCGCCACTAGATACACCTTTGCCATTGACTCCATCAGGGACAGCCACAGGTTTGTGAATATGCACTGGGCTTTGTACATTGGGAGGCATGCCTGGACTCACTCCTGCAAGTTGAGTTCGATTCACAGATGCTTCGAGTTCTTGCCTCAGGAATAATCTTGCGCCACTTCAAGATTCCAATGCCTGACCACCACTTCTGGCCTTCAAATTGACAATATAATCTACAAGGGGTGCAGAAGCTAGTGTGGTGGTAGTAAAGCTACAGTTCTGTTTGCTTCACTTGGTCTTCAAGCTTCCAAATTTCTGTCCTCCAACTCTGGTCTTCAAGCAATGATAAGAAGTCACAGTTCTGTTTGCCTCATGGTTTTGTATGCATGAAGCATACACTCCCTAGATTTCAAAGGGAGCTCCACCGATCTACCTTCTTGCCATGCTTGGCAGCACACAAGCTGTTCAAATCTGGGATGAACCTTATAAAGATACACACCACCAACAACCCCTTGGAGAAGCCAGATGAAAGCAGAGATTAGCAGATAGGGAGAACGTGCATCTGAGGGTTTCTTCCTTGATGATAAACTTCTCCGACGCACATTCTCTCTCTCTTCAAGTGCTGAGTCTTGCCTCAACAACACGCTGTAAGGATGTGATTCGAACGAGATTGTAGGAGAGAAGAATATCTATCTCGTGCTACTTTTGACAGAAAAACCTAACATTAAATCTGCGAAGTAGAGCCAGCCACCCTCCCACTTCGCTTTGCTACGGGAACAAACCAGATCATACACTCCCACAGTCAGGCTTCCAATACACTTGCGCAACAGCTGGACAAAGTTGCGGCCGACCTTCTTGTGCGACAAATGCAATTCTCTCACAAATAGTAGTAGTAAATCCTCCTGCATCTCCTTTTGCAATGGTAGTACTCGCGCGAAGCAGAGACCATAAATGCAATAGTCGAGATCTCCACCTTAAATGGAAGAACAGACCTTTGCTGAAGGAGGAACACAGAGGAGAAGATCAAAGAAATTGCTTTTCCCGACTTTTGCCCTACAAAAATAACAACTACACAACTTTCATAGATCTGCAAATGCTTACAAACGAAGGATGACGGATGTTCAATCCACAAGAATCTGCTTCCTGTTTTGAACAGCCTTTCAAACACTTTCAATCTCCCCAGTCCATAGTCTGCTCCCCAACACAGAAGAAGAAGAAAGAAGCTCCTTCTTCCTCAGATCGGAGATATGAAGGAGCAAAAACAAAACAGATGTCGATCATTCAAACCCCAAGTCCACACACAGAGAGAACTCCCAGGATTGTCTCAAGTTAGCAAAAGCATAACAAAAGCGACCAAGCAGACCATGTGAGGGTTCACCGCCCAAGACAACAAAACACAAAAAGCACCCACCTTGATCCCAAGAACCACCGCAACAAATCCCACATCCACAAGACCACCAACAACAACAAAAAAGACAACAACAACAACAACAACAAAAAGACCACAACGATAAAAACGAAAAACTAACAACAAAACAATTTGATCACGTACAAACAAGTGCACTATTTCAAACGAATCAAGTCATGAAAGCCCAAAATATCGAATTCCACATTCACAAAAACGACGACGACTAGGAAGAACGACGCCGATCGATTACAATACAAACCCCATCACTTGAAACAAATCAAATCGTGAAGGGCACACCTAGACAAAATTGGAGAGAGACATTAGGCATGAAAATAGCCACATTCTTCGTTCGTTGTTTTGTCTCGCTTTTCTTTGTTCTTTTTTTCTTTTTCTTCGTTTCCACTGTTTTGGGAAAAAGTTGGACCTTTGTTGTTCAACCATTATCATTTTACTTTTGCTCTCACATGCTTTTAGAATTTTGTTTGTTGTTGTTGGGTATAGAAAAGAAATTTGATGGGTGGAAACAAAAGATCTTGTGGAATAAAAAAACGTTTGATGGTGGAAACCAAAAACAATTGATAGGTAGGTGGAAATAGTGTTTGTTTGGCTTTTTTCATATTTGCAATGGTGTGTCATTGGCTCTTTTTATCTTTAGGTTCATCCAAACAGGTTGCAGGCATGTTCTGCAGAGCCTATCAAATTTGGCTATAGCACATGAGGTTTATGTAAGTTGTGGGTTACAAAAGAGTCAAATGTACTGGCAACATGAAAGCTCAAGGTTTTAGGTGCAACTTGAATGCAAACTCAAATTAGGAGAATGCTACCAATATGGTGGTGCTTTTGGTTGCAATTGTGCAACAACAATGAACTACAAGACAAGAATAGTGTGAATTACGTAAAAGGTCAATGTGAATTTTTTTTACACAAATGAAAAACAAGGAAGAATGTGTCTCCTACAAAGATGGAATTCTAATCAATCTAAAGATTCTCCCTAACTAAAGGGGAAGGAGTGTGATGAGAAATGGGGTTGGATGAAAACCTAATGGCGATGAAACTTTGCCATCAATTGTCGGAAGTTGTATATGACAAAGTCTTGATGGTTGATGCATATTGATGGTTTTGTGCAATTTTTGCTATGGTTTGTTTCTCACAAGTTATGAAGAGTGATTGTTTTTGTTATGACAACATTTGGCATTTGCTTTTTGTTTGGTTATTCTTCATTGTTGGGGAAGTGATGGTGTTTCTGAGCTAGATTTGGAGGATGCCAATGATGGACATAAGTGGCATCTTGGACATAAGTTGTCTCTACTTTGGTGAAGGGAATACTTCTCTTTTCATTTTTTTTATTTTGGTGTTGAAGCTTTTGAAGGTGGTAGACTTACTTTCTATTGTGGGAGGAATGCCCACTTTCAAAAACTTGATTTCTTTCTTTTGAGGTTCACAAACTCTTTTGCTATGTGTTAGCTTCAATTAGGTTTTAAAATTGTCTTTAAGGGTAACAATAAGGGATGTGATGAGAAGCTCAAATTAAAGATTTCGAAGTGGTCTTCATGGCAAAAATAATGTGGTTAGGAATCAATGTTTTTGGTTGAGAGTCTTTTGGGAGAGAATATCAGCATGGGTGGGACCTCCAAAGTGATGGTTTATTGCCAAGATTTGCTATTGTTGTTGGGTGAATATGTTGAAGAGTGTCTTGGCGGCATGTCTCACTTTGTCAACCTCCCAAGTTTATTAGTTTTGGGATTTTGTTGTGTGTTGATGTGGGGAGTTTTTCTAAAGGAAGCATTTTGAATTGTATCAATTAGGTTAGTACGATGTATGTTACTTCACCAAAGTTACACCCTGTAGTTTTTGTTGTCCTTATTACCAAAGATGGGGTTTCGATTGCCACACTAGGGTTTGCCATTGAAGTTGCAATGGAGTTCACAAGAGTGAAATCAAAATGATCTAATCCCTAAAGGCTTGTAGGTCAATTACAATCAAAGAATATTTAGGAAATTACCTAATGCAATGCAAGACATGTATTATTCTGTAACATATGGCTAGTTTGCTTCATGATTTATTAATTTGAAGTTGTGTGTGTTTGTGTGCTTGTTTTTTTTACTACAAAAGGACCTACATGAAACAAGTCATATTAATAGAAAATAACAAAGCAATTTGTTTTGTTTTACTCCAATAAGCCAGAGTGATGGCCCAAGTTTGTTGCACACTCTTTTTTTCCATCTATTTCAAAACAACTTACAAAAACCCAAAGTTTACACCCAATCCAATCATGTCCAACATGTATACAAAACAACAAAATGAAAATGTGATGGTTGTGCAAAATGTTATTTTACAATAATTATCATTTTTGAATTTCAAAATAATGATATTCTAATTACTATGATAAATTTAATAAATCCAATTCATTGGTGTACGTAGAAATATAAAGATTACTTATCACTGTATAGTAAATATACAGGCAAATCAACATGATTAGAAAGCATGTATAAACAAGTCGAGGTGTCAGAATAAACATAACAATATGACATAGTAGGCAAATTGGTATAACAATATAGGTAAATCAATATGGCAACATATTGTTATGATAACACAATGTAATCAATTTATGGCGAGTCAATTTGCCAGACGATTAGGCAGTTATAATCATTTTGTAGGGAGTATAAAATAAATTTCAATTGACTTGAAAGGGGTTATAATGGTGATTATCTGTATGTTTCTACTTATCTATTAAGGGGAAATAACAAGCATAGGAATTATGAGAGGAACGATTGGGGAAAGACATTGTAAAACTTCGTGGTTTTATAAAATGGAAAAGATGTTTTTATTTCAATCCTATTGTGTTTAGAATTGTATGTGGATTTTATTGAACTAATTTCTAAAGTTAGAATGGATTGAATGTTGTTCTAATTTTTTTTGTTTACATGGTATTCATTCTAATAGAGTACGACAAGGACCTAGTGTATATATATAATTCATTCAATCATGGAATATCATATTTAACACCTACAAAAGTATATCACTAACATTTGGTGACCATATTAGGGATAATTCAATTTGTTGTTGGTGAAATTGGAGGTTTTAAGATGTAATTTTTTCAAATTCATGTGAGATCTTCCACATTACATTTAATTTAATGGAAATTGAAGATGGGAAAGGGGAAAGTGGAAATAGATGAAATTGATTTGGGATTTTGCTTAATACATGTTTTTTATATGGTATTGCCTTGTGGATACACAAACTTAATGGGTGTTTATAAAATTGAAATAAAACATAATGGAATATGAATAAGATGATTGTTTTGGGGGCCAAACAAGTATTAACTTTTCCAAGTTTATTCACTTATTATGAACAAGACATGGCAAAATCAATGAATTCTAGATTATTATAATAATGTGTATGAAGGACATTATGAAAAATGGTAGATTATAACTCTTGTTGAAAGAGACGATGAATGGATGAAAGAGATTATAACCATAAAAGAAGCTAAACAAAGATTTTTAAAAATTGTAATTATGGTTGAAATTTTTAGAATTATTTATATACACCAAGGAATGCACTAGAATTATATGACTGGGGTGATTTTAAAAAGAAATTAAAAATATTACTTGAAAACATACAAGAATTGATTATTAAAAAAATACATGGTGGTATTGAAGTGTGGTGTATATAACATAGATCATTGATTATTGATGTTACAAAATTGACAAAACATAAAAGATGGTTACTAGTAATTATATGCATAATCACATTAATTTTTATAAAGAATTTTTTTGTAACATATTGTTTGATACAATTCCTTGACATAAGAGAATTTACTAAACCCAATCTTAATGCATTAATAGAAAAATAGATGCCAAGCGCCATGCTTTGGGCACCTAGGTTTATGGGTTCTACATATGTTACGAGAACAAGAGGGAGTGAGGAATACATATTTGAAATAATTGAATTAAAAAAAATTTGGTCTACAATCATGATTTTATATCTATATGAAAATTAAAAATTGGGAGTGGCAGTAGAAATGGTTATAGAAGAGGAACATGAATTTCTATTTGGAGCAGATTGAGAAACTAAAGAAGATAAAATCAGGAGGAAGCTAAAAAGGCTACTATTGTAACCTAACAATCTATAACACAAAATAGATGGAAAGGTTTTGGTGCAATCTTCAATTCACTAATAGCATATCAAATACTTCAACCTATAGAATAGGAAGTGGTGATTATAGTTTTTCAAATTAATGTTGAAAAAATAAATGGATTGACAAGTGATGGAATTCAATAGTCTATGCAAATGGGCTCACTGAACATTGATCATGAATATCAAAAGCCAACTGAAAAATTAAATACATTGCTATTAAATACACTAGAAGCTATTATCATTGCATTTGGAATAATCGATTAGGTGATAAAAGAAGGGTGGCCTCAAATACCAAGGTGATAAGTTGATGAAAAATCAGTGAGAACTTTGAGTGATGGTGGAAGTTATGACCAACCACTAAAGAATGAACTATTTAGAACAATTTCAAGTCTTGATTTTTTTAATACAAAAATTTTGTCAATTCGACAACCAATAATTGTTGCAACAACGATGAATGTAAATCCACTTATGGTTGTCATACTTGTTAAAGTTTTGCACATTCAACTACCAAAGTATCATGACAATGATGATCATATTATATATATTCAACAACTAACTAAAGTTCGCACAACTAATGGAAAAGATACATATGATCACAAACTTCAATATTTTAAAATTCTCGTAGAGGGAGAGCTGTTGATTAATTTGCTAGGTATGAGACAGTTCATCCAACAACGACATGGGATGAAGTACAATGTGCTTTTGTCAATCAATTTAGTGAGATTTATAGTGAAGGACAAGCAGCTGCAACTTTGAAATATGCAAAACAATAAAATTATGAATTCGTAAAAAATTACTATGATAGATTTTTGAGACTATGTGAAATTATTCCACAACCACCGCATGACATTTATTTGAGGGAAGCCTTTAAAGAAGGATTGAGAACTAAGGTCAAGATGGCCATTATAAGTATGTCATGAAGAACTTTGGGGGAAGTGGTAGAGTCGACAATTATGATAGAATAAGAAATGCTAATGAAAAAGCAAGTCAAGAAGAGGCAAAACAAATCTCTTTATCAGAAGAGAATGAGGATGAAACAACACCTATTGGAAATTTGATAAGTAAGTAGGAAATAGTAATAGATATAATAGATAAGGGCAAAACAAAAGAACAAAAAGTGGAAAACAAGGATTAGACTACTAGCATGAATGGAAAGTGGGTAGAGACTAAGATGAGGAATATGATCTATGGAATTATTGCTCCTAGGGTCAAGCATCCAACTTTAGAATAAAAGGCAAGTATCAAGCCATTTTCTAAAAGTGATATGGTCATTATGAGAAAAAGGGGTGTTTTGCAACTAGCCTTGCAATTCAATTTTGGAGTTGTAGAGGACACTTGCAACTCACTATATTTATATGTCATGAATGCATTTGCTAACGGACAAGTTGCATGAATTGTAAAGTTGTAATTCATTGTATATAAGGTGCAACTCATTACAATTTAATCAAAACAATTCATTTTCAACTATTATGCAACTCCATTATAACTACACCTATGATGTCATATTGAAGTCACTAATTGTCATCCATATATTAAAATCTAACATGTAGCATTATGAAGATTTTTTGACATTTTTTTTTTGAAATATTGATCTGCATTGTCCATTATGATTGTTAACGATGGTCCGAGATTATGACATGTGGCATAATAAAAAATTGCCACATGGCATATTAACTGTATTTTGGAAAAAAAATAAAAATAAAAATCTAGTAGCTAGGTAGGTCGTACATAACCATAGGTAAATAGGTTAGTAGGTCTTAAGACCGACATACCTACATATTTACCTAGGACCAGCTCACTACCTACCTACCTACACAAGTAGGTAGAAAAGTAGGACCTAATAATTTACTTAAGTAGGTAAATAGGTAGGAAATCACAAGTGCATTAAAAAATAACCATGAAATTGTATTTTTTATTTATGTTTTTCCTTTAAGTTAATCTTTTTTAAGTTCATCCCAAAATGGCACATGTATTTTAATGTGAAAACATAAGAAACAAACCTTCTTTATATAATTTATAACATGATATTTGAAGATAAATCATATGGGTTAAATCTTTTAGTTGTTCATTAATTGCAATTGACTTACAACTATAACACTTAAATGTTCAATGTAGGTTAAATCCAAGGAGAGGGCTCCATTGTTTTTTTTGTCTAAAAAAAACCTTAAACCCCTCCTATTGGCGCATCTAATGCACTAAGAATCATAAAAAAAGAATAAAATTGAGAAAGTTATGGCCCCTAAGAGTAAAGGGGGTCAATAATTCAAAAAAACAACCCACCAAATGCTACAAAGGCTAGTTCCTATACACCACAAAATTCCTTATATATTGTTTTGTTGTTATTAAACTTCAAAAATGATTTGTAAAACTTTAGATGACATTTCTATAGCATTTTAAATCATTTTAAATGAATAAGAAATAAGAAAGTTATGAGGTTTAAAAGTAAGAGGGGTCCAAAAAAAAAAAAAAAAAAAAAAACATGTTTTGTAAGTTGGAGAGCTTATTTATCTTCTTGTTATTTTTTCATTACTCATTTTCCTTTGCACTTCAAAGACGATTTCTAGAACTTGAGGTTACACTCCCATAACATTTTAATTCATTCAAAATGAAACACATATGATGGATATATAAATAACTATTGAATATGTATCCTTATTAAATTATAAATAATTATATTATAATCATAACATAGTTAAACAATAGTACTTTAGTAGTGGCACACTAGTGGCCATACTAATTGTATCAATGGGAATCATAATACAAAACTACTTGCAAATGTATCCCATAATGGGTGGTGGAGATGCGGAGATGTGGCATGATCGCATGTATGTGTACATTGTACATTAGTTGCAACATCATTGTTGCTTTAATGACACATTTATAATAATTTTAAAATAGTTGCCACATGCAACTATAATGTAACTTTTGAAAAATTCAAACATGGTTGATTACATATGTATATATGATGTGTATAAATTATTGTATAGAAGACCCATTTTTAACTCATTTGCGATTATAATACAACTAATTGATTTCTGATGAGGCAATTAATACATCGTATTTTTAAGGGGAAAGTTGCATAACAATTGTATATGAGTTATTTATTGAGTTTTAGTTATAGGGTAGTGTGGTTTCAGTAGACATGATTTATCATAGTGGGTGCATATGATGCTAGAGTTAAATTATGTTTTGCTATTACTACCAAACCTAGAAACATACTACCTATTGCATCGTTTTTAGATTTGTTTGAGGGTAGGAGTAGCATTGCTAGTATTAGGAGGTCATATCATCGAGAGGTAGTTTTTAGTAATGTGGGTTATTGAAGATCTAGAGTGGAGAGAATTCCTAGCTTACAACATGATATGTTGTAATATTCAATACCATCAGCCAAGAGGATATGGAATATTAGAGTTCGAAGTAGGTTCCCTAGGACTCTATGCCTTAAGGTAATACTGCAGGTTAGAATATGCTTATTAGGAATATTACCATTAGCACCAAATTGTTGTTTCTAGTAGACCAACTTTTGCCATGACGTTAATGGAGACTATATTGGATCATGTGGTAAGTTGAACTCATGCCGAGCCTAAGCAATGGAAACAACTGATGGACTACTACCAAGAACTAGCTTGCTTCATCAACTTGGGAGATTGTGCGATGGAAGCAATCATGTGGAGAGTGAATTGTGAGTTCACAAAGTTTCAAGTAGTAAATGATCACCTTGGCCAAAACACATTATACCTACAAGCGGCCATACTATACATTCAACATTTGGTGGATAAACTGACAAAGCGACCGCACATTGGCAAGATTGTGCACTACCAATAGTGTTTTCTTCACATGGTGAAACCCAATCAAATCAACCAGTATGTGAGAGGTGAATGAATATTAACAACTAAGGATGGTACTCTATGCTATGAGTAGTGGAGAACATATCTAGATCTAGAAAGTTTAGCTGCTTTGTGGGACATTACAACAATTAAGAAGGGAATAATGTTAGGAAAAGGATATTGACCAATACATATACAGACAAGTTGACATGACTAGAAAGCATGTATAGACAAGTCGAAATGACAAAATAGGCAAAAACAATATGATAGAATAGGCAAATTAGTATGACAATATAGGCAAGTCGATATGGCAACATATCGTTATGACAACATAGTGTAGTTGATTTGCCAGAGAGTTAGGCAATTATAATTGTTTTGTAACGAGTATAAAATACATTTCAACTGATTTGAAGGGGGTTCTAATGGTGATTATCCATATGTTTCTACTGATTTATTAGGGGGAGATGACAAGCATAGGAGTTATGAGAGGAAGGAAAAGGGAAAGAATTGTAAAGCTTTGTGGTTTTATGAAATGGAAGAGATGTTTTTTCTTCAATTTGGCATTGTATGTGGATTTTATTGAATTAATCTTCAGAGTTAGAATGGATTGAATGTTGTTCTAGTTAGTTAGTTTACATGGTACTCATTCTAATGCAGTAGGACAAGGACCTAGTATATATATATATATAATTCATTCATTCATGGAATATTAGTTTTAACACTTGCAAAATTATATCACTTTCAAACACACATGTAAGATAATGAGTTATAGTTGTAATTGGCCTCTATAGACATTTATTTGTATTACTATGTTAAAACTAAGTTAGAGAGGTAGTAAATTAAAGTAGAAATAAGATATTTAAGTTAAAACGTTCTTCATCGTATCAATTTTCACTAACATGTTGTAATGTCATGCATCATCTTGCATGCCTAATACAGACATATATATAGTTGTAAGTTATTGTACCAAGCATGCTTTAAGGTATTTTGTGATATTCATTGATGTTAACACTTAAGATTCATCAATAAGACTTTGGACTCCTGAATTACAATTCTTTTTCCCAATTTTATGTTGGCTAAGCAATTGCATATCCATGTGCTTTATACATTCATATTTATAGAGAGATATATGTACATATAAAGCACTTTGGAGAAATTTCTTAAGCATATTTGGAGGGCATTTTATATTCATGGAAATCACTCCTAGAATATAAAAGAGGGATGGATGTTATGCATACTCCTTAAGAATGGGAGGATCTTTTACCTCCGAGTAGGCATAATTTCTCTCCCACTATTAAGGAGTAGGGGTAAGAACCATGCCCTCCTATACCTCATGATCTGCATACATTTGAGTTCATGATAATGTTCACATCATGCATTACAATGGGTAAAGCCCATAGGTGGTGGACATTCCCTTCTGGAAAATGTGGGCCTGGACATGGCCACCACCTCATTACCCTACACATATAGAGAGAGATACGCACAACCAAACCTCTTTGACCAATTCATTGTATGATGTGATGATTCAATTCTCTATACATGGGTGGTTTTGTACATCATTGTGTTGGTGGGTGTAAATGACATTCTTGTCAAAGTTCCTGATTAAGGTCTAAGTCCCCAGTAATGTTTCCAATCATACTCCAAAAGCAATGTATTCTATCTCAAAAGTATCTTATGTTATTGTCCTCCAAATTGGTTCACAACAAATGTTCATGTTGGTTTATGTTCATTTCCATATAGATCCCTGTACTTCTAAGTTCTCATTCTGATTCCTGTCCTACACCTTCAGTATAGTGCTTGAAACTCTGAGAATGTCGTGCTACCTACTCTCTTTTCAAGAGTGCTGAAACAGTGCAGAAACACAAGATCTTGGAGGCAAGATCAGGTCCTAACATCTTTCTTCATGAAGAAATCATATTTCTTCACAAGGCACCTCAAGGCCATGTCTAGCAAAACTTCTGCCAAAAGCAAAGACAGATCTTGAGGTCTTGGTTAATGGGGTACAAACAAGAGCTTGAGCAAGAAACAATTTTTTTGAAAATATGGATCAACTAGCCAAATGTTGTAGCTGCAGTAGTATAAAATCCTCAACACCAAAAATTACTTCAAAGCACCACACTGAAAGCCCAAAATTACAGCAGAAGCTTCCTTGTCTAGCACCTCTCTTCAGTACCCACTTTAGCCACATCTACAAACAGACTATTGGTGGGGATGAAGCAGATTTGGGAATTGACAGCTTTCTGGGAACATAGTGAATTTTAGGATTAAGAGCTTTCTGGGCCCAAACTGAGAATCCACAGTATCTCTTGATCAAGTAATGTCTCCTCCAATATGTGTCTATATGGAGGAGTTTGTCACTGGTGAAATGGTCTAGGCCTAGATGGTGCCATTGAAGGTGTCTTGTCTCCCTCTGACTCGGTCTTTGTGATGGGATGGATCCCAAGAGAGAGGGGAGCTGCAAACAATAAGAGCAGCCAGCCTCATCAACTTACTTGGAAAACAAAGGAAATAAAACTGATTGTTCTTGACACATCAGGCAACTCTGTCCATAAGTCATAGACTTCAGTGATCCCATCAAATCTCTTCTTCATCCTCTGTACACTTACCCTATAAATGCCTTCTTGTTGTGATTGATACAAGAAACTGGCTTGTGATTAAAATCACTATTGCACACCAAGAGAATTGTGACTCCAATGTCTGATTGGGGAGTATTTAGTGATGGAAAGCATATGGAAAAGACATCATCAAAAAGTTAACCTCATGGTCACAAAGCTCACCTGAGTGGTCTGTAGGTGAGGATGCATGCCTACGAAGTCGGCCTCAAATTGGGGATGGCAGCTGTTGCTGATTCTGAAACTACAGCAACAGCCACATTCAAGTTTCTCATTGTAGATGTGCTTATTTGACATGAAGATACTTCAGCCATTACTCTCTTGTCCTGATATGCTGCTCTCGCAACAGCAGTCCTAGTTGAGAATTCCAAATGTTTCACCTCAGCTGAGAAGACTGATTGCTTCAGGCAAGGAAAAAAATAATTACAAATTCTTGGAAGTGGGGAAAACAGCTTTACAGGTGAGAGTGCAAAAACAAAAATGACCCCAAAATTTGGCTATGTACCCTGCAAAAATCTAACATCCAAACATCAATTTCACCTCAAGCACTTGCTTAGTATTGGGAGCTGCTCTCTGTGTCACATCCAGCTCCGATTGATGTTTCTCCATGTGATCTGTCAACATTTTCTGCCAATGACAAAAGGAAATCAGAAGACTCTGAACTTCTGGTTAATGAAAGTGTTACAGTTTGATCAAGGGGCAAATCGAATGATTACACCATTGACAATGTGTAGGTCTTGTGGATATTTGATGTAGAAACCTCTTCAGTTGTCTGAAGATTTGGTCAATTTCATGCACTTAAATCTTGCTGAGAGTTTGACCATTGAGATCTGTATTGAACCACATAGCATTCATATGTATGATTTTAGGGAGAGTCTTGAAAGACATACATTTGCATGTCTCAGACATTTGTTTTTGGTGTGCACTGTCTTGATGTGAATGTCAGGATTTTGGGGAAGTTGCTGGTTTGACAAGAGCACTTGCATCTCTGCAACCTGAGGTCTGGCATTATCTTGCTCAACAACAGCATGTGCCAGCCTCTTGTTCATGTCAACATGTTCCTTCTTCAGTAGCTTTTGCTCAAGTCCTTTGACCCCCAGATCCTTTGCCATCTCCAATTCACACACTGTTCCATTAAGATTCTTGTGCTCCATGACAACAGCGTCAGTCTTCAGTGGTGGCATGCCATCATTCTCTCTGGATACAATATCAAGTGATGCAGCCTCCCTGTTTACTGTGGTGCAGATAAGTTCATCAAGCTTTTGGTGAAGTGATATTTCAGAGTCATCAACCTTCTTCTTTTCCTGTGCAGAGATAACCAATGTCTCCTTTTTCATATCAGAAAGTTCTGTGGTGTGGTTGATCTCAATCGTCTTCATTGGAGCACACCTATCTTCACTCAAAAGAGATATAATTTCAAAGAGCATCTTCCAATCTTGCAAACAAAAATGATCTTTCCCCAGCCAAACTTGATCTCTCTCTTCAGTTACTTCAGTTGGCTGTAATTTTATGCTGTGTCTTCTTGTAAGCTCTGCAAGCTGTTGTTTGAGAGACAATGTAAACAAAGCCAATTTCTCTTTTGCGTTTGCTGCACTACCCAGTTGATTGTCCATCATATGGATGTCTGCATTCTTTGCAGGCTTCAATTTCTTTGTTACAGCTGCATCCTTCTGCCGTGCCAACAGAGAGAAGGCTACCTGAAGCTTGTCGTCCTCTTGAACAAGTGCCTCATTCTGGAATAACAATTTCTTGCTCTCTTTTGTTGATAGTTCAAGCTGCTTGTTAAGTGAGTGCACAGTTCTCACGAGCTCATCAAGTTGACATGCTGAAGAAATCTCTGTAGCAATTTTGACCTTACCATTATTCTCAGTCATATCCAAATTCACTCTTGTTGCACCTTCATCAACTTCCAGTTGCTCCTTCAGGGCATCTCTCTCTCCTTCCAATATCGAGATCACAGCATGCAGATCATCCTGTTCTTGCTTGAGAAACACTTTTTCTGCCATCATTTGATCTTTCTCTTTGACTAAGCATGCCAGTTTCTGGTTCAAGGAATGAATTGTTTCTAGATAACCGAACTCAGCACTGCAAGCTCTCTCCTTTTCTTTCAGTGCCATTGCCACTTCTCCTTTCATTGAAGAAATCTCTTCCTGCAATTGAATTATTCCTTTGCTTACAGATGCTTCCTTCAGGGTCGCGCAGCTTTTTTCATTGCCTGCAGTATCCAGCTCTCTCTTTGTTGAACAGGACTGTGATTCAAGTCCTTTCACCTGTTGTTTAAGCTTGTGCTGCTGGTCCCTTTTCATATCCTCTCCTCCTTTGACTGCAGTAGCAGCATCTGCACTTGATGATGAAACAGTATGTACCTGTCTAGTATCCTCTTTGACAGCCGTTACAGCAGGAGGTGGAGGGAGAGGGGGAAGAGGATCCATTCCGTCTTTCTCCTTGACTGGAGCACCTATCCGAGCATTCTTGGTTTTCATGAGGGCGAGTTCTTCAGTCAACTTTTTAAGCTCTTGCTTGAGAGATACCTCCATGCCATTCAGCCTTTTTTTCTCTTTCGCTGCTGTGGCCAAGTCTACCTGCAACGAGCTTACCAAAGCACGAAGATTGACAACATCTTGCACAAGGAGAATGTCATCACCAACACCTAATTTGCTTCTTTCTTTAGTTGCTTTCTCTAGCTCATTTCGTAAGTACTCAATACTTGAGCCCAGCTCAACGTTCTGGACTTCAATATAGCCCAGCTTCTTGTGTGCACTGTCCCTCTCTTGCAGCAGGACTGATTTCTCGGCAGAGAGTATCTCGTGCTCCTTCTGTAGTGTTGCGCTAGCAATCTCCAGCTTTTTTGCCTTCTTTTCGGATGCTTCCAAGGCTGACTTCAATCTAGCTTGCTCTTTCACTCTGAGAGCATTGATGACCCTGTGATCCTTCTGCAAGCTATTGTACTCCCTTTCCAGATTCTCCAATATGGCCTTGGATTTGTTGAGTGCAATCTGACATTCATCTCGTTCTCTTGCCAGATCTGAAACTTCTAACTTGCAGGAGGAGTAGTCGTGACGAACACTTTCACATTCAGCCTCCAGTTCTTCCACTTTGCTCTCAAAGGCTTTCAATTCGGCCTCAAGAACATCCCACTGTTTTTCAAGTGCTTCCTGATGACTCTGTCGTAAGTTTTCACACTCAGCTTCAAGCTTCTCTGCTTTGCCCTTGTAATCTGCCAGAGATTCTGTGAGTGAAACCTTCTCCATAGCTGCATTCCCATGATCAGCTTCAAGCTTCTCAACCTTGTTCTTGAGTGTGTCAACAGATTCCTTCAGTGACACATTTTCAAGTGCCAGCTTAATTTTCAACTTCCGCAGTTTGTTTCTGTCCTGAGTCATGCTCGAAAGCTCTGCTTCCTGCTTTTGTGATGTTTCTCTTACTCTTGTGACATCCAGTTTTGCTATTTTCAGCTCTTCCTTGAATTTCATCCTCTCTTTCTGTATCACCTACAATGGTTTGTTCAGAATAGCACTACAGAATAGGAGCTTGCCTATATAGTTTCTGAAAAACTCTCTCAAGCCTCTACAGAAGATGGATATGCTCTATGTCTTTGGAAAAAGGCAGGAGTGAGGTATGATTGGATACTTCCTCTTTCAAGGTTGTCATCAACTGGAGAGACATTTCTAATCTGTCAAACTTGACAGCAGCATAATCAAGTTTTAGTGCAAGAATGGACAGACAGTCTAAGTATAGATTCCCAAGCGTCTTTGCAATCTTGAACTATTGTGTATCACTGCATCTGAGACTCATTCGATGAGATTGATTAGTTTGTACCTGATGTTGCTCGGTCATCTTTTCATACTCCAATTCCAAATGTTGCAGGTTTCTTCCTGAGTGAAGAAGTGCTGAAGGAGTTTCTTGCATCTCTTCCTGTTCAAACACTGTGCTTCCCTTCTCCTGCTTCTCCAATAGCATAAAGTTTTCCCTCTGGACTGCAAGCAGTTCCTTCTCCAAGTTTCCTGTTTTTGAGTATAGATCTTCCAACTGTGCACCAAGCCTCTGCCCAGCAGCACATAGTTCCTGAATACTTTTAGATTTCTCCTGCTTCTCAGACTCAAGAATCTTGTTCTGCCAACGGAGGTTCTCGCAATCAAGTTCCACCATCTCCAGCTTGCTCAAAAACTCATTTCCAAGACTTCCTAATCGGCTTTTGCATGCATGTAGTGCTCGCTTCATAGCCAGTTTTGCTGTAGAAATTTCACTAACGAGCTTGTCCTTCCCAGCCGAAAGTCTAGACACAGAACATTTTGTCTGGGTATTCCCCTTAAGGTTCTCCAATTCCGAGCTTTTCACCTCTGCATTCCATATCAATAGACTTTGTCCATCACCTGATTGATTATCCACAGTCTCTGTACTCTCACTTTCTCGTCCATGCTTGTATTTTGCCTCCATGCTGCTGAAAATTTCAGCTTTGCATATATTTTCCTGGAAGCAGTATGAGCAGGGAGGGAATCAAAAGAATGGATCCAGATCCTTTTCCTTTGACTGGGACACATGAACTTTGACATTAGATCCCCACTTTCCATGTTAAATACATCCTAGAATTTAGTGATTGTCTCCAGGAGAGATGACAAAGAAGAAGAAATCAATAACAATATTGAGAAAGAGAGCCTGACATCCTCACACACAAAAGTACCTGTTGCTGAGATGGAAAACCAGAAACAAAGTCCAGAGCTTGAGATCCATACTCATACCTGGAAGTTCTGCACATCAACTAGAAGTGTTTGCACACTCTCAAGTGTCTCTGTTTGCAGGGAGTCTATTGCAGACACTGTAACGTCCACCTCCTTTTCCAGCTCATATAATGCAGCTACCAAGTGCAATCGTTCCCGTTTTTCACTTTCACTCTCCATCTGCAACATCAGCTGACAAGATGCTTTTTGGCTGATTCACAACCTTGTCCAGTAACAAAGAAACAATCTAATGCTTTTTCCGCACATCAGACCATTGACAGCCTTGCCTTTCCTTGCAGGACAATTTTAGTTCACAGACACAGACTATGCCATACCTCAAGTTTGTGTCTCCTTGCAACACTCTCCCGAAGTCGAACTGCTTTACGGTTGCATTTTTGTTTAACCTTCTCAAGTTCCTCCCGAAGTATGTCTCGCTCCTTTGCCAGTGCTGAGTACCAAGCGTCAGAAGGTTGCAGCTTCTCAAGTGAAACACATGGTGATGATGCCTCCACCTTCCCATCATGTACCAAATGGCAACATGCAGTGATGTTAGGTAGCATCACACTCCTGGTAGCATTGCACTTAAGTTGGGGTAGAAGGTACAATGAGACTCAGTAATGCAGGCAATACTTAACAAACTACTTCCTCATATGTCAAGGAACATGCAGAGAAATTAGGAATGCTTCTTTGTGCCATGATCTCAATGCAAACTCATGGTAACAAGCAACAATTATGAAGAGATCTAATGCTGGATGGTTAAGGATGAGCACAAGTAGCATACCCTGCTTCTCTCCACCTCAAGAAGCTTTGACTTGAGAGCTGCACATTCAGAATCCTTCATTTCAAGAAGCTTTTGGTTCTTCTTCTCTGCTTTGTGTTGCATTTGGGCCTGCATCTCTAAATTTTTCTTTTCTGTATTACCACCTTCTTGTTCCCTCTTTTCAATATCAGTTTCAACCTCTTGCTCAAGACCTTTTATGCTAGCCAAAGCCTGGGAACACAGTTCTGACCATGTATTTTTCTCCTTATCTGTGTGAGAAAGAGGAACTTGGATTTCTTCACAGTCTTGCAGCAAAGTCCCTTCCCTTGAGGTTCTCTGAATTTCTCTCTCTTGGACCAGGCACAAAAGCTCCGCTCTCCAGGATCCAGGGTTGTCGCCCATAGCATTGGGTGACAACCTGCTGCCCTTCTGGCCCCTTTGGTTCAAATTCTGCCATCACACAAGCCTGTTGGAATTGAAGAGAATTCTATTGAAGACTATGCAAACTAATCTACACCCTCTTGTTTCCAAATCCTTTCAGATGAACATTTCTCACTCTATTGTCTTGCAGGTTGTGCTTAACTATAAAACAGCACCACAAAGTGTGGTTCAGGAAACAAATAATCTGCATCTGAATGTACCAATTGATGCTCTGTGGTTTGTAACAGATTGCCTGTTTGTGTCAAGGCTCTACACTGCAACTTACAATTTAATTTTCTCACTGCTTGCATTGACATGCTGGTGGACATTCAGAATCAAGAGTAGACACAATTCATGCTCTTTGAGCAATTTTAACCACAATCTTTGCGCCAGCTCCTTAAAGGCCAAAGCCTGGAAATTTCCTCAAACTTATATAGGCCACAAACAAATCACAATGAGTCCCTTGGCTCAAGAAATATATCTCTCAGACTCAAAGAAGACAGCAGAAGTTTGAAGAGGTCACTGCTTTTGGTCTGAATACCTTACCAGATCTAAAGGTGCTGGAATCACATATCGCCTTTTGTTTGGATATGTGGTGCTCAGCTCTGTTGGAATAGGTGGTCGTGCCTGTATCCTATACCCATCTGTTTCTTGGCTTCCCATTGTCAGCAGTGTACCTTCTGGATTTCCACAGACTATAATTAGTAACCACGCTTTGAAGTGTCACAAAAACAAGGTCCCATTTCATATTGACAAGATCTGCAGCTCATTTCAGGGCATCATTGATCAAAATTCTTTGTCAGAGATTTTGATATTCACTGAGGTTGCATTTTTAGGATCCCATGCTAGTGACAAGATCCTAAACAAAAAGGCATGCTGCAGAGAATACATCCATTACATCTTGCTGAAGAATGACGAGTAGTTAGCGCTTTGAATGTGCATTTACAACTTGTGACCTTGCACCTTGCAGATGCTGAACAAATTATGGAGGGAAAGAGTGATCTGTGGGTTGATTAGAGAGTCCAAATTGTGAGGAAGAGTGAACAGCTGATGCATTAACCCCATTACGTTCTCAGAAAGTCCAACAATGAAGTAAAGCAAGATGTTTGCCTGCTTTTTGGAAATCAAAACTCACAATCTTTTTGCTGTTTGAATCTGTATTGTAGTTTTTCAGTAAGTTAGTCGGTTGCAATAGCTCCAGTGATGTTTTTCAAGCCAAGGGTGTTGAAGCCAGCAAAACTTTGTCCCCCGTCCATGTATGTATGTTTGATGTTCTGGTCACGGTAAGTTATCCTCGCTTATATATTTTCCTACTCTCTAATCTTACATTTCAGAGTCCCCCTCTCCATTCTCTTCTGATCTGCAATTGCTCCAATCTCTGCCACCAGCAAATTTAAATACATCAAATCCCGATATCAGGAGTTCCTTCTCTGCACATAAACTTTCAGTCAATTTTCGGTGCTTTCTATCTCCATTTCTCTGTCTCTCTTCATCGAAAATACTGATCATCGCAAAAGGTACCTCACTTCAGATCCCAAAAACATGAGCATGAACTTCAAAATCCTCAACGTCGCCCACAAAGCCCCGGCATTCCAAATCTCCAGCACCCACCTACTGCTGAATTCCATTTACAATACAAACAACTAATCAAGGCACTCATGGTCTCCTCCTCCAATCAGCACGACATTGGTACATTGACATCCCACCACCACAACAAAAACCACGACCACCACTCCCACTACCAAAAATTACACAAATCCCTCTCGAGTGGAGTTTGACATAGGACGACGTCAATTTGCATCCCGCATGCGCATATATTACGTCATAAGTCTTTCAATACCAAACAAAAACTCCAAACAGATCGGAAGAGAGACAATGTTTGCACACAAAATATTGAGTTTTCGCAAGAGTTCAGTCTCTCAATCCGCGCCATCATTTTCTCGCAACTGGTAGTATTACTCACTCCTCACAACACTCAATCAGCCCCCTATAATCTTGTGATGCACCTCATCATCATCTTTGTCGTGGTGAGCGGTGGAATTTGCAGAGCAAAATGAAAGTCGGTGTAGCGCAAGTTGTTTCACTCGTTGTGGGGGAAGCGGTTTTTGGTCGAGTGACCCCAGCGCACACTCTTGACACTAACTAATTGATATGGAAATAACTAGGAATATGTCCATCGTGTTGGGTATCTTCTTAAAGGTCAACCTTGGCCTAAGCGCCAAATTTTGAGAATTCTGCCAACCCGTGGGCTCAATCCCTCATAAAGAGTGATTTGGAAGTTGCCAGGGACCTAAACATACAAAAAAAACTAGTATAGTTTTTGTAGAGTATGGGTAGGGCACCTTATTGTCAGTAAAATTTCTGCCTCAATGGAGGAGGCGCCTTGCACGTAAGGTTCCTCCTCTCCTTCCCAAATGAATCACAGCCATTTAGAATTCTACCAGATCTTTACGCCAGGTAAGGACCTCAAATGAGGGCACTCTGCGAATTCAGGTTTCACACTTGACTCTCACGTTGTGTCAGGCTCTCATTCCTATAGTATCCCTGTTCTTGATCCTTACCCTACCCAGAGATCATGAGGCATAGGAGGAGAGGGCAACTTCTCAATGAATCACACCCATTCAAAATTCTACAAGATCTTTACGCCAGGTAAGGACCTCAAATGGGGCCATTCTGGGAATTCAGGTCCCACGATTGATTGCCTTGTGCTGGGCCCTCATTCCTAGAACATCCCTGTTCTTGATCCTTACCTTACCCATAGACCATGAGATGTAGGAGGGGGAGGGATATTAGGGCAACTCCTTAAGAGTGGGAGGGATCTTACACTTGCTCTTATGGGATCTTATGCCTACTTTGGAGTGTAAGATCTAAGATCCCTCCCACTCTTAAGGAGGAGAATATATCCTTCCCCCTTGTATAGGGGGATACCCATAGACATAAGGTACTATCCAAATACACTAGGAAAGTTCTCCAAGTGCTTTGCTATTCTGGAATAGTAAAAAAGTGGTGGATTAATTAGACTTGAAAACACGTTTTCAGATCGGCATACAGCTCAGCTGGAGGAGGTAGTTATCCATCCCTAAGTTATGCTAGCTTTGGTTGGTGTTTGTATGTGCTTATATGTGAATAAGGCTTTGAGTGACAGCTTTGGCCTGGGTGATTATGTTTTACAACTGACCATCTTCACCTAACAGTCCCAACTTTCTAACTATGGATTGTGCACAACACCATAACCATTCATTTTGACATAACAGCCCCCACTAGTTTCATCAGCTCTTAGCAGTGAGTAGAGTGTCATACCTACATACTGTATTTCTCTTACAATCAGTATCAGGGAGAGGCACTGATCAGGCTAGCTAGCTCAGTAGAATACCAAAGAATATGAAACCAACAAGAAAGAGGAACACAATAAGAAACAACCTAACAGGAAAACAGATGAAAACAGAGGCAAACAGGACTGAGAACTTACTTCAAGGCATTATTATTGTCAGACATCACTCCCATCACCGGGCTCTCTGGTTCGTGAGCGTTTTATCAAATTAGGGCTACTAAACACTGGCTGTTCTTCACTAAAAGACCGTTTCATTAAGCTACTGATTTTCAGTTCTACAGAAGAAGCATCTTTCTTCTTTATTGGATTGTCAATGCCATTCCCTGGTGAAAATTGTTATCTTGTCTCCAAATTTTTACTGTTGCTTAACTGCAAACTCCTGTCTACACTAAAAGCTCTTTCAAAGTTTTCTAGAACTAAACTATTATCCACTTCTGGAATCTCCAACATTTCTTCCCTAAACTGATCTCTTGCACCTTCACTGTAATCAAAGGATTCTGAAAAATCACTACCTATTTCTTGCCCTTTTCCAAACCCAGGGTCATGCCTCGTGTCAGAGGTTTCTTGAGATATGACAGGTGGCATCATTTCAGGATCAAAATGTTCTTCAGACCTGGGGAAAGGCAGCATTTCACCACAGGTGTCATGATGCATTGCACATCCTTCAACAAAAGGTTTATCCAAGCCTAAAATGTGTGCAGAGTCTGCAAGAAGCTCTGTACTCAATGGGGACTTGCAGAGGTATTCATAAGTTTCAAATGGAGCTGCTCGCAAGTCTGATGAGATACTTATGTGTGCAGTTTTTGGAACTTGAAGTAGCTGGAAAAACTGCTGCATGACTGCAGGGTTCCTGAACTCAATAAAAGCTGTACTGTTGTCCACCAAAGTAACCTCCAGACACAGCCCATGTCTTTCTGGCTTGAACATTTGCCGAACCATTTTCAGCAGGTCCTGTTCTCGAGATCCTGCAGGGAACCCCCAGACTAATGCAACAGTAGAGTTATCCAAGTGGCGATTGGCAGGAAGTTGATGAGCATGAAATGCCTTCACTCCTGTAGCCTGTTTCCCAGAGATCAAATCCAGAGCCATATTGCCAACCCAGCCCAAGGCCAAAAGATTGGCATAGCTTGCAAGCCCAGCATCTCCCTGTTTCACTGCCTGAGGTAAGTTTCGGATTGTGGCCACATCAATTTGGAGAAGATGACATGCCTGTGCAAATACAGCTCCAGTCATATATGCGTCAAATCCCGCTTCATGCTTTAAACCTGTATCCTTGGCGCCTCCATACCTCCGGAAATCCTCTGCAACTTCTACAGCAACCTTTGTGAATGGGGTGTTCAGAATATTCCCTCTCCCAAAGTAGAACCTCCCTGATGCCACAGCTTGGTTTGCAAAACCTTGGCAGATGTGGGAGAAGACAATGGCCAAAGAAGTGCTTCGGTTTGCTAAAACTGCTCGTAAAGTTGGCTCAGAGCGAATAAGATACTTGGTATCAACTATACAAGGGAACAGAGTCCGCAGGGAGGAAGAAAACTGGGCTGCACTTGATGGCAAAGGTGTCATGAACTTACTGTGCAGATGTGTCATGTCAAGAATACAGTTGTGGCCAATGACAGGCAGACCTGACTCTGAGATCAATAACTTTCTGAAACCCAACAGCCTCAGAAACCCTACTTTCCAGTGATCATTTCTCCTCCTGAGCTATCTCCTCTAGTAGCTGGTTCTTATCCTCCTTAGAAGAAGTAAAAACAACTTGTATCTGACTCCAGTCCCCAGTCACTCCACCTGCAGATCCTTTGTCTTTCATGACTCCCACAAGATCATGAAAATTCTTCCACAAGATCATGAAAATTCTTCCACAGAACCTGCTTAACAACCTTTGAATGGAACGGGCTCGCTGTGTCCAACATTAAGGAGGGCCTCAGGCTGCCAAATCCAGAACCAACTGCAATGTCCTGCTTAGGAAAGGTAGGATCTTCTTTGGTTGGATCTAATGGAATTGAGAATAGGTCTGGCTTTGCAATACTTCGTACTCCCCCGCCTCCTCCTCCACCGTCAGTCCACTGGCATTTCCGTTGATTATCAAGCAGACCATCTCGCCATTCCCCCACTTGCACTCGGATCTTCTCCGCAAACAGCACGTCTCCTGGCCTTGTTAACGGGATTTCATGCTCCTCTGCGATATTTTGCTTCCTGACATCGAGACGAGGCCCTAACCCTAACTGGGACCGAGCTGCAGCCTCTTGATCCCTGGATAAGTAAGAAATGCCGTCGTAAACGCAGGTATTGAACTCGAACTTGTGCTTCGCTAGAAACTCTGGGGAAGTTGTCTGAGCGAAGAAAGCTCGGGACGGCATGTCCAGCTGCAGTTCGTTCCGGGGAAAGATAAAAAAATTGTTAAGGGAATGCAATGAACTTTTTACCAGTCTCATCCCATTTGAAAGGACACACTCCACATTGCCACACTGCAAACTTTTCAGCACTGTGCTTCAGATTCTGGTACCTTGTCTCGCATGTGTCCATCTCCAAATTCCGTCTCCACATTGTACTCTCCAGTCCCGTCATCTCCAGATCTATGGCAACGAAATCCGCTTTCTGAAGATATCCCTTCAGCTGCTCGTAAGCATCCTCCAAATTCCTCTTGGTCACATTTGCCATCGCGAGCAATCCAGTGGCCCTGGCCGAGAAACTCCTTGCCAAAACCGGAATAGCAACAAAATTCTCCAACTCAGACCTGACTACGGCACTGAACCTTGCGAAGAGACGCGGAGCTAGTCCGTGGGGTGCCATGTGCACCATTCATGGGCGCACGGCCGTCTCCCCTGTGCTCCCGCGCCCTTCTTCTTTCTGTGTGCGCTTTAACCCTAAACCCTCTTCCTGAGGTTTTCTAGGGTTTCTTGAGTGAACCAGCACCTACACCGGTACCAGCTCAAAAGCCTTCTAAGCATTACAAATGTCCTGTCTAGACTACTTCAGTGTCTTAAGTCCAAATTTTGCATTTTTCTGGGACAAATATAGGTGCAGTGGTGATGGGCGGAAAGCATGGAGCAAATAAAGTTTAACAATGTAACAAATTGTGGAGATGGGAGGTGTCAAAAGTAAGGAGTAGCGGTATGAGGTGATCAAAAGGACTAGGAACAATTTTTGCATGACAAGGTTCCTTTGACCATGGTAGGATCCAACAAATGACTCAAACAGTGTTCCATTAATTGGTGCAATGGTGGATGCCACTTGACCAAAAGTTGTACCAGCTGAGCTTGGAAGGAAATGGTGTGCATATGCCATGGTTGATTTGAACTTTTGAGTTCCAAGTGTGGTGAATGCCTGCTTGTTCACTGAAAACTGTATGCAATTCAAATCTGGGGTGTTCACCAAGAATCTCTGAAACTGGGATTGGGAATTCTGCAACAATCTCCATACATGGTCTGAAGGCATTGTCAAGGAAAACACAAACAAACCCACCTAGATCACTAAGAATGCTTCTCAAAACTTGGAAAGATCCGCAATGAGAATCTTGAGGTCATATGGACTGCAAAAGAAAAGGGCATTGCTACGAGGATCAACTCTTGTACTCATTTCCACCACCATGTTGTACAAGGACTTGTTATTAAAGCAAGACCACAGGAAAAAAGTGGCATTTTCCACTGGTCAGCATCCTCTTTGCAATTGGTACTCAAGTTTTGCGTAGTTCATCCCATTGCCCTTTTTTATGAGCCCTTCAAACCATGTACAAGGGTAGAAAGGTGATAACAAGTCAGAAAGTTATGAGAAAGACACAATATCATGGCTAGACACATCTAATGAAACAGTGAGACAGTCATGACAAGAAAGCTCATAGAACCTTGCAAGCTCTGCCCTAATCCATTACTGCTATGATTGCACTCAGGGAAGTTACTTCCAAATGTGTAATTATTGTCACTTCAATAAGGATCACCTCAATGCCAGGTGCAAAGGTTTGTATTGGTAGACAACAACTAATCCTTTTTAAACAGATACATGCAGCTTTGTGAGGAACTTCCTTCTACACAGCTCTTGTTTGACATCATTTGATATGCTTAATGGAATGGATGGGACCATGAAAAACCTGAACTTCATGTCAACAACTTTTGGATGGTTGCATCAGCATAGACTGATTGTCAGGCATGTAGACACAAAGGAATCAGAGAGACAACATCTCAGTGCACACCTTGTGAATCATTGCTTAGTACAAACACAGCTCATCCTAAAAGTGAACCTATCTAAAGCCCTCAAATAGCCATAACAGGAAACACCACAATTGGCTTTATTGCAACTACCATCAGGTTGTCAACCCCAAACCTCTGTCTAGTGCTTTCAAAAAATAGGACTGGCTTGCTGAAAAGAATCTCAGTATCCACAATAGTAGAAGAAACAATCTCCTCCAGCTTGCACATCCATCCTTTGATCACAATTGACTATCCATGGTTTTAGAATGTTTTGCCATTCCAGCCAAAGTTGGAAGCCTGCAGACCACACACAAGTTGATGAGGCAGTCATGTCAACAGTGTAAAATAACCAGCATGAAGGATAGGGGAACTGATGCTTTCAAATCAGAAGAATCATTTGGATAGGGAGGACAACACAACAGAGCATCACTAGGAGCAGGCCTGATGGAAAGTTTGATGCAGATTGGTAATCTCTTGTCTATGATTCATGTTGCCCTTACAAAAAGAATTGCAGAAGACTGCTTGGTGCAGAAATAGATGTCTCCCCCTAAATTCTGGAAAGGATTTTCACATGCAATGCAACCTTTGACAAAGCAGGATCTTTTGGATTTGGAACTAAGCCAACTGACCTACAGAAACATATCTTTGAGAATGTAGAGAAATCTCCACCACAACACTTTGATGGAATTTTTTCAGTCAGTTCCAGCAAACCCAAAACTAACACAACAAGGATGAAGTGTGGTCATAACCTTGTGAGTGTCACTCAGAAAGTACCAAACCATCATGTTCATCATTAATGGCACTGATGAGCTGCCATGACTGCCCAATGACTTCATGAGCTCCCAACAGTGGTTGTAGATAAGAACATAATAATCTGCCCAAAATTTCAGGCAAATCACTTTACAAACATGTGCATCCTGCCTTTCTATTGGCTCTTCAGAAGCAATGGGAAGACTCAGTCAAGATGATGGCTATCACTCAAGCATAGCAAATCAAAAATGCAAACTTGAATTCACAATCAAGGCTCCAAGTACCAGAGCACATTTCCTCTTAGACAAAGAAAGAAAGGAGCCTCTAACTGCAAACTTACCTTGACATCATAAAATTTGATGTAGAACCTTGAAGGTGGGACTGACAGTTTGGACGATAGAATCTCTGCAAGTGCTGCACTTAGTTGCTTGTTTTTGTCTGGAGTCAAACCTCCGATTGAGACAAGCTCACCATATGCGGTAGGTTCTTCACTTCCTCCAAATGACATCGGCACACCTCCTTTGAGTATTACCATCACATACTGCCAAGAAGAGGGTTTAAGACCAAGATAGCAGCATTGTGTGTAATCTCGCCCAGAGTGCTACCGTCCCCTTGTTAAGATGTGCGAAATACTAACAAACCTAACTTCAAAAATCAGCTGCAATTGCCAATATCTTCCGTTGTAAACTTGGAAGCCCTAGGATTGAGCGTTTTGAGTGACCGGTCGGTTTTATAGCCAAGACTAAAGCGGAGGTTCATCACCATGGTAGCATCTATAGCATGCACCTCGCCGGATATCACCCTACAATAACTTGAAAAAGCAAGCTTCGAGCCCTAGCCATTAAGCTACGACCTTCATGCTTCCTGGGAAAAAAATAAAACAAAAAATAGACATACACAACACCAAGAAAAACACGAGGTGCTTCACAACAAACAAACCAGACAAGATCAAACATTTCAAACATTACACTTACAGATTCCGGCTTGCCAAGGATCCTCGCCACAGTCTTGCTTGCATCCTTGAGAATATCCGAAGTCACAACACTGTCCACGGGAACGTTGGTCTGCAGATTTACAGTCGGCATGGTGCCAGTAGCTCGCACGTTTGCTGTTTGCTCCCTCTGTTATCACCTGCAACACACTTACAGTATTAGTAGCAGATTGTGAGCACTATTCTCTCGAAAAAAATTCTTGTCTAGAAATTTCCGAAGAAAAGCTTAAATCCTTCACAAGGAGAACGCGAATTTGTTAGTACAAACCTTGACGAGCTCCGGCACAAATTCTGTACTCCAAATTTACTTGAAAGCGAAGCTCGGGATGTGCGAGGGATTAGCTCCGAGCGAGGGTGAAGCATCAGTCGTCTTTATCTCTGGCGAACTGGGGCAAAAATTAGCCCTTGGTTGGCTGGGGAGCTGCAACGAGGCAAAGAGAATTCTGTTCGCCACATATGGTCTTGGATGCGGTGGTCGGTTACCAGACCACATCCAGAGCATCATCGCCCGGTTCGTTGCTCCTCAAGCCCTAGCTAGCTACCATCGCCACTCGCGGCTCCGTCAAATCTCTCGGCATCATTTGACACTCATGCAATTGCTTCATGCGATTCCTTCCATCGCTGATTGTTTTGAGCCACCTCGTGCTTGTCTTTTCCGAGATTGTAGTTGAATTATGCATTGTAGATTGCTAGAATCCTATTGTAGTTAAATGATGCATGAATGATGATGCATTGTAGATTGCTAGCATCCTATTCTTTGATGCTAAGTAGGTTTATAACATTTGCAAGTTCATCATCTTGTGTGCATCAAGTCCCATTGATTCAAGCTTTGTTTATTGGATTTTTGACAAGATTTGTGCCCACAAAATTCTAATTATGAAACAGATTGTAGTAACCTTTTTTGATATATGGATTTTGTGTAGATTTATTGGAGTGGTCAGCTTAGTTTTGAAGAGATGCAAAAGGGAGATAGATCTTTTTTGCATTGTGGATGTGATTTGAAATTTTGGAATGAGTTTTTTTTAAATCTCTATTTGCTCTTCAAAGTTTGATCTAGTCTTTGTGAGGATCCACTAATGTTCATAGCTCCCACTCCTGATTTTGTTAGTTTTTCTTTGATCTTTCAATGTTTCCATTCATTCAAGAACCCAAATGAAAAATCCTTTAGGTTTGAGGTGCATTTCTACTAGACACTAAAACCCAAAAAACATGTGACAAAATGTTTGATTTTTCATTGTTTCAAAAAAATTGAAATTTTTTAAATTGATGTTCAAATTTCTTGATGAACCTTGTCAACACTAGTTTTAATGTATCATGAAAAAATTTCAATTTTTTTAAAATGAATCTAATGAGCATGGAGTACTCAAAATCACATTCGATGCAATGTAACACATGTTTTTGTTGCTCAATTGATTTTTTCAAGGTTTTCAAATTGTTCTTAATGACATTTATGACAACATTTTAAAATACATCTTTACATCATAATATAATTAAACATCATTTTAAGTTATAAGACTTTTTTAAAAATCTATGTTGATATGTAAATCATAACTCTAAAAAAATTTACCCTAAATGACTATTCATATTGGTCACATCAAAATGGCTACTCTATTGAACAAATGTAGACATGACCTTTCTTTGACATTTGGAGGTTGTAAAAGGTTTCAATTATATCCCATATCCATGCATGTGGACAAGCTACATAAGGCAAATTTGCTTTTATGGTTCCTCCCATTCTTTTGATGTGGGACCACTAGAAATTTTTTGTCATTTTTGCAACTACATATAACTATATTGGTCCACCTTGTAATTACAAAATTTGCACAATTAGCTTTTCTATCCTCCACAATTATGTATACAACTATAATTCAACTAATGGGTATATATGGTCAAGCACATGAGTGGTTTTCAAATTCATAAAATGCTTTTAGTCACATATATTGATCACCTCATGGTGACCAATGTAATGTGAACCTATTATTTGGTCAATCACTATAATGTGAATTTAAACAACTTATGATATACACCTAGAACCTTTAGCATTATTAAGATATATTAAGGTTGTATAGGGGTATATCTTGGTGTATATCTAGATTATATTAAGGGTGTAGTAATAATATTTTGAAAGTATAATATAATACATTAAAGCATATTTGAAACATGTATCAACTTGATATATTAAGGGTATATTTATCTTAACAAGTATATCAAGGTATATAAATGCATATTATGGGTATATATGGATTTATTTAAGGGTATATTTTCATTGTTTTCATTGTTTGGACATGCAATAAGGTTTTTAAAATTGACAATGTTGTTCAAGCCTTGGTTGAAGTAGTGGGCCTTGCATTTAACAAGGCTAATATGATCATTGTTAATCAGTTTAAGAATATATGGTGAGCCACCATGCATCACAACTGTTGTCTCATTCTTTTTGTGAGTTCTTAAAACTAAAGTTAATGTTGTCATGGTTTATGTTTTTGATTTCAATGGAAGATGAATGTTGTCTCAATTCAATTTCATTCTTGAAATGTAAATTATACAATTGTTAAAATCTTTTTTTTAAGCTTGGTGTTGCTATGTATGCAAAAAAGTTCTTCATATTTGATATTTTTCATACCTACCTATAATTCATGGTTAGATGTTCAAGTAGCACATGGGTGAGGCCAATATGCTTGAACTATTAAAGTAGTTTTGAGCCCATTGGTTGCTTGGATTGAATAAGTTTTGGAGGTGACCAATTTTTAGAAAAAAACCATGTTGCAACCTACTAGATAACCATTCACCAACTTAACATCGTCACTATATTGAAATGTTGGCTATAATCTACAATTTAACTAACATTATAGCTACAATCTAGCTACATTATAACTACATTATAATGTTTTGGCCAAATCTTCTATTTCATTACATGTATCTAATCACTAATTGATTTTACAACCTATACCATGATCCAAAAATGAAAAAAAACCATGTTGTGACCAATAATGCACAAAAGTGGTAATGGATAACACATGGACAACAAAAATTTGTTATTTATTTCATTGTTCTTTTTGTAAGTATGGTGGCTACTTTAGTTAACTATTGTCTATTAATTTTTTTAAATTTTTTTTAAATTCTCAATAATAATCCAAATCTATATCTTTTTTTTCTATTTTATTACACATATCATAAATTTTCATATCACATACAAATGTTTGGTATTAAATATTTTTATCTATTATATACATAATGTCTTCATATTGAATATATTATTTATTTTGTGGATGTCTTATTTGCTAAACATACTTATTTACAATGGCATTAAATATAAGGTGCAACAAATTATATAAGCATTGGGATCAATGTTAGTACATGGTAAGTGTCCAATATGAAGGGATTGTTTCAAAAACAACTTGATTTCTAATTAAAAATTTTACATATGTTTGGGTCCACACAAATAAGCAATAAATTGAATGCAAGTTAATTGATCTTCAACAAAAAAGTTGACATGCATGATGATGGTTGTTCAACTACAAACATTTGTTAATTTTTATTATACTAAGTTATGATGAACTATGTTTAATATGGGATTTTTTCACAAAAAAATGAAATGTAACACATTGGGCAAGGAGACGTGATTTGAACATGAATCACATTATTTTCCTAAAATTTATCTTCTTTGTAATACAATTTGTTTCCTATGGGACTTTGTCCCACTTTCCCAATTATGATACTTAAGAAAAAGTTGTCATCTTCATGACCTTTGCCCCACTTCCCCTAGGAAGATCCCATTTGAAAACTTGGACATCATTCTATTTCAAAATTTATAATCAACAATCATTTTGTGTGCACTACTTCAACATTTTCAAATGGTTTCAAACATTCTTTGAATGAAAAATCAAAAAACATTCTTTGGTTGACATTTTGTAAATCTCATCCATTGTGTAATTTTTCAAAAATAAATATTACAATTTCCCTATGATAGAGTTTCAATATCAACTTTTCTAGCTTTATGTACACATTGTGCAACCTTCTAAAAATTCTAAAGGATTGCAATTTTCTTGGATGTTTTCTTAGAAAAAACAAGGTCAAATCCCCCAATTTTGCATCAATCATCCAAAATTTTGAAAACATTTCATGTGAACTAAGTGTTGATGAAAATACATAAATATTAAATTGATATCCAAGTTCCTTGAAGAAGGATATCTTTTCTTGAGACAAAATAAACACATTCTTCATATTTTCATCCATTGTGCAACTTTCTAAAATTCTTATTCCTTCCCCAAAGAAGTATCATGAAATTATTTGACTTCTCATCAATTATGCAACCTTCCAAAAAAAAACCATTTCGCACAAACTTGCTATTGATGAATATATATTATGATGACATCCAAGTTCCTCATGGGAGAAGTGTTTTCCGAAGGGTATTATGGCCAAATTTGTTGAAGCTTTTGTAATATTAACCTTATTCCTTGAAGAAATGATGTCAAGTTCTAAGGCATATTTCATTTTTCCAATATTCATTGTAAATGATGTTTGTTAGGGAAAACAATTCAATTTGAATCCTTGCACTCAAAGCATTAAGTCCTTAATTAATGCATCACATTTATTTCTTTGAAAAATGTGTGTTGTCAAGCATTGTTTTGCATTGTCTAAATTCATAACTTGAATCCTACTAAATTGTCATTGTAAATTGTCTAACTTTTGTAATTATGTAATTGTTTTACGTTGTCTAAATTCACGACTTTGATGGACAAAGTGGTGAAAGTAATTTCCTTATGTCTTCTCTAGGGAAATGTGTTAATTGAATACTTGACAAGTAAAAGAATGACAAGTTTTTTGGATCCCCATCCAAGGTTTTCTTCATTTTTCTCTTTTTGATGCATCTCCAACTTTTTATTTCATCCTTTCATTTCTTGTAATAGACTTTACATCTTGTGCACGTCTTAATCAAAGCTTCCAAACATTAAGGTTAATGGCATTTATGATAAAATTGCAAAAGTCATAAGCCATCATTTTGAAACAAAAAAATTAATCAAATGAATATATATATATATATATATATGAAATGAACTCCGCATGAGCATGGTCATTTTTTAAAAAATAAATTCCACATGTCAATGTATAAAAATATCCATAAAGTAAGTGAATGTAGGGGGGGTGATTCATGTTATGAGTTTGACCAAAATACGATAGGAATGATGGATCAATGGTCGGAGATGCAATAAAAGAAAATAATAATAGGTCAAACTCAAAAATTGTTGTGATCCTTTTCAAGCTTACAAGGAACACAACATGGGAATATAGAATGAAACCACATTTCACCCTTGAAATGGGGGGCTTGGAGGTCACATTGCATGGATTAAAAGTGTAAGTAGTTATATAAGAATAATAAAAAGTAATGCATAGGGGAGGGCCAAAGAAAAAGAGGATGAAATAAAAAGGTAGAGCATAGTTTAAAAGTTTTTCTTTTTGTTTTAGTTCACCTAGCAAGAATTAGGAATGAAATAAACAACAAGATTGTTCCTTTGAGCCCAAGATTGGGTGGTGAATTCATGGACCAACATGAATGTAAATTTTCAATTAAAAATATTGCAAAGGTGTGAGGTGTTTTGAACTTTGGTAATTAAAAAGGTTATAATGGGTAAGCTTAGCTAGAATTAGTGGCAAAGTTGTGCACATATTGAGCAAGGGGGTGTGCGTGTATGTAGTGGTATTCCTTTCTAAAGATTACAAAGCCTTTGGAAATGGACTTTTATAGTAGGCCACTAAAGTGGCTTGTTGTGTTGATAGGTCATCAAGTTGCTAGAAAGGTAGTAAATTGGACTATTATTTCTTTTGAGCACAAAATTTCCAAAGCCCATGCAATCCAACATACTAAATGGTTATATGCATTGCCATGCTTCTTTTGGGTTAAATAGGGGGTTGGAAATAGGGTGAACAACCCCTCATTTGGTTTTTTTGTTTTTGGGTGCTTTGAAATAAAATAAGATTACCATATTGGTATTAGAGCTAGTTTCAACCAAGGGATTGAAGTTGAACAAGAACTTTGAAACTAATGTTTGAACACATTAGTGGTGTAACTTGGTACTGGGGGCAATGAGAGGTCCTAATGACCAATTGGGACAAGGTCATATCACCATGGGTTTTCAAGGTGTAATACCAGGTGGTTGGAATGACACACAACAACACATCTTGGGTTTTGCAACTGGCCTTTACAATTACATACCACTCATGAAGGACATATGTGACTAATGATTAATGAGTTGTTAAACTCATGTTGTTTCACCCATTTAGTCATAAGGGATGTTTAGTTGCAAAGCCCAATAGTTTTAATGATTAATTTTTTATAAAAAAATTATAATAGTGAAATTCCATGTCATCATTAACCTTGGTTTGATGTGTAAAGTGCATGCCATCTCAACTTAGTCACTTTATTCAAAAAACACCTTGATGAACGGATGACATGTGTCAAAAATCTATAAACATGTATTATGAGTCATTACACATGACCAAAAGTCAGCCCATGTAACTAATGTAGCCAAAAATCAACCTAGTTTAATTAGGCTAGGCAATTTAACCTAGCTCGCCTAAATAAAAATCAACCTAGCTTAACATAGCTAGGCTGACTAATTATGTTAGGCAACGTAGGCTACCTAACCTAGGTTAAGTGGCCTAAATTTTTTAAAAATGTCGAACCCCTGACCCAAGAAGCCTAGACTAAGTTAGCTAACTTAAGTCAAGTGGCCTACTAGGTATCATAGGTTACAAAAATGATGACTTGAACCCTTCACCTTCACTTTAGGGTTCAAGTTCTCATCCATTGCACTACCACATTCTTTCATAATACAAAGTTATAAAGCTCAAATTTTTTAGCCTTGAATTAACCTTGGCCGCCCTAAGTTGACCTAAATCAACCTACCCACTACTTACCAACCTAACCTAAACCTATACCTCCCTAGGTTGATTTAAGATGAACTAATTTATCAAGCTATATGATACTTATTAACCTAGCCTAGGTTAATTTAAACATTCCTAAGCTAAAAAGTAAATTAATCTAATCTAGCTCCTAAAAATACTTAGGTTTTAAACTAAACTTAGACTAAACTAGATTGGACCTAGATTGCTCACTAGGTTAATATAGGTTAGACCTAAACTATGTACAAGCTAGGTTAAACCTTTAGGCTACACTAAATTAATATCTATATTACACCTAAACTAAATTAAACTAATATAAGTTAGACTTAAGTTATACTAGGCTAATTTAGGCTAGACCTAACTAAGGTTAGGTTAATCTAAGTTAGATGTAGACTAAGTTATGCTAAACATGGCTAAACATAATTATTTAAAATAAATTTGGCTAAAAGCAATTACCTCTAGGCTAAACACTAGTAAATCAATTAAGGAATTAGATTAAATTCACAAATATTTAAGTGAAATATGGTTTAACAAACATAAACGAGGTTAAACACAATTAACTAGGCTAAACATGACAACACACAATTATTTAGGTTAGCAACATGGTTAAATAACTATTATCTACTATATACAATTGTATTTAATCTATTTCTTAAAAAGCCTAGGTTCCTATTACGTATTTTAAGCACCTACCTAGATATCCATTAAGCATATATTTAAGTAATTTAGTAGGAAAGTAGGACTTATTCAAGTATTTAAAGGTTACTTATTAAATAGCCCTAGTACATAATTATTAATATCATAGTTCATCTAATTGCACAAACTTGAGGTGGTTACAAACTTGATAAGATACTTGTAATGAGGCTACCTAGGTTGACTTGGCAAAACTTAAAACTAGGAACCTAAATGAGCCTACCTAGGTTAACCTATTAGTAGGGTAACCTATTATAGGTAGATTTAAACATACTATATGTAATAAATTTCTTATGTCTAGTTAAGTAACTTACAAGGTAGCTTATATTATGAAATAGGTTTTTACTTAGTAGCCTACATACATAGGTTAATTTAATAGGTATGTGCTAAGTAGTCAAAAAATCAAGGAGTTATGCATTACATGTTTAAAAAAAAAATATTAATATTGTAATCATAATTACAAGTTAAAAATAGATTGTTTAGTACACACACACATGCATGAATTCATGGCTTCAAAAATTTCATGGCACACAAAACATTATGGCATGCCATGACAAATATTGGTGCCATAAATTCAAGACAAACAAAAAAGTTATGGTGTCACAAAAAATCATGGATTACCATGAAATTTTGTGACAACTTGTTGCCAAATAGCATGCCATGTCACCATCACATAGAAAACCAAGTTATTATCAATCACAAAGGACAACAATATTTTAAACTAGCTAATAAATGAATTAAGTATCAAATCAATGACATGAATCATGAACTTGACGAATAGTCACATCATCTTGTTGGCATATAGCATGTCATGTCATCATCATGAGAGATTGAATCGTTACTAGTCACAAAGATGGATGGTTCTTGTAACTAATGAACCTAAATTGAAGAATAATATGATAATGTACCAAAAAAACCAACAAGTTGTCATATTGATTATTGTTGCAAAACCATGATGCCATGTGGCGTGCTGATGTTTTTTGTCACTACTTAGTGATTGTTATGACTAAATAATTATAAATGTAGTTAAAAAATAATTGTCATTTTTGTGTTTAGTTCAAAGGACAAGATTTGTTGTAGTGAAAGTAAATTTTTTGGACTTACATCTTGATGCAAAGAGCTACATTGAGGGATTGGACATCATTTCTAACATAGTGACCAACCAATAAATGTTTCATTTTATCCAAAGTAGTGTATGAATCATCATGTGATTAATAGTCAAATATTGTTTTACCACATGGAATGCCACATCATCATGTTGTGAGACTAGAAGTTGTTATTCTAATCACAAAAGTCATGGTATTCTTAAATAATTTATTTAAAACATATTATTACAATTTCAAGAATTATAATATATCTATCTAAAAAGCCCACTACTTGTCATACTAACTGTAGTCATGAAACCATGACATTTCAACAGCCTTTGCAAGTACATATGATTTTTGTGACCAAATACTTATAATTGTAGTTGAAAGGGATAGTAGTTGTTTTTTTGACCGGTCAAAAGACCCATAATGCATTGTGACACAATAGTTATTTAAGTTATAAAATTAGACTAAGTGCATTCAAAACATGGTGGCATGTAATGTATAGGCATGGTTGACAATAGTTATGCAAGAATGTGACATGCCACAAGGGGCATTGCCGATGCCTAAATTGTAGTATTTACATTTGAGGTTAAATCACATGGGGAGCCAATTATAAATTTGGCTAGTAGAGGCTTCATAGGCCAAGTCACCATCCTTGCATTTTTAATCATTAGACAAAAGGCTCATGATGATGCAAAAGAATCTAGGTGGCATCAAGAGGACAAAAATATCTAAAAGATGACACATTTTCCAAAATTTTGTGGTCATTCCATTGCCCCAATGATAAAAGTTTTATCATTTTGGAAACTTTGCAAGCATTTTCCAATGAGGATTACATTCACATGAATAAGATTTAGGCCCCATCTCTTTAGATGTCAAGTATTTGCAAGTTAGAATGGACTTTAAAAACACAATATGATTTCATAAAAATATTTTTTAATGTATTTTCATTGTGACAAATATGTGACATTATTGGATGCTTAAACCACGTGAATTAAAGCAATCCAAGTAGTCCAAGTTAATTTACCAATTGGGTGCCCTAGGGCACTATAAAATCCTTTTCTAATTAATAATTCAATCAAAAATAAAATCAAAATGATAAATTTATTTTTTTTGTTGATAAGGTTAATTTTGAATAATTCTTCTAGCATTTTGGTTGAACCATAATAGTTTTGTTTTTGACATTGAAGGTATAACCTAGAAAAGTAAAATAATCCTTGGGATTTTTTTAATGCATATATATTCCATATGATTTAGATAAGGAAGGAAAATGGTAAATTTCCAGATTTTGATAAATAGATATTTCCAGTTTTTTTCCAAATGGTAAATACTAGTGATGCGAGGATATTGATATTTTTCAATATCCATTGGGCTAGATATTTGATTTTTTAAAAAAAAATAAGCACAAGGTATTTAATATTATGTATGTCTTTACTTTTTAATTTACACACCTAGTATCAACTTGTTAGGGTAATTAATATATAAATGTATCAATATTGTTTTCTTTTTGCATAAAAACTACTTGGTATGCATAAGAGTTGGGATTTGAAATTTTTTGTTGAGAACCAAGCAAGTTCTATGCCTAGGCTGGTTATCAAACAAAAAAAACTTTTTTTTTAAAAACAATTTTTTTAGTTTCATCATACAATTTTTTATCATGATTAATATAACTAATATTTCATGGAAGCACAACCCTTGTAACCATTCACACATTGACAATTACATACCTTGTTCATTGATCAAGAAAAATAAAAACACAATGTGATTGCATATTTCTCAAGTGATGGGTTGGATGTTGGATCAAACATCAAAGCTTTCACAATTTTATCCCATTGTTACAATGACATGCCACATTAAAGTAGAACTCTAAATTGAAAATTGAAATAGGAGATAGTCCCATGCATCATTAAAAATAAATAGTTGAGTTGACCATTACATCTAACCACTTATCTTGATAGTAGAATCTTAATCAAAACAAACAAATTTTTAAAAATTTGAACATAATTATCGTCAACCTTCATAATCATCAAGCCAACTCATGATCAATGTTGAAATAACCAATTACATCCAACATTGTATCATTTTTTCCCAACAATATGTGCCTCTTCCATAAATAATTTAATAATGGATTGCCCATTTCATGAGCAATCTATTTGCGCATCAACCAACCATTTTTTCATTATCATTACAAGTTTGTCCAAGTTATTAACTTCTAGCCTATAGTGTTGTAGAATTGTCAACACTCCAACAACATTTTAAAAAAAATTATCGATTTCAATATGGGACCCATGAATCCCAAGACTTGTTGATCCACAAAAAAAATGTTGGGAAATTGGGTTTCATGGATGGGTCTTCCACCAACTCAAAGGTAGTATAATATCTTTTGGCTTCATTAAATAAATGACACACTAAAAAAATTCATTCTTTAAGGTAGATGTAAACTACGGTGACTCAAAAGTGACAAGAATCCTAATCCCAAAAGTCCATATAAATGAAAAAAAATAACACTAGAATGGAAAAAAAGGTTAAAAACCAATGTTTTGTGGGCCCTATGTGGTGATTAATCAATTAATAAAGTCCATATGAAAGGCTACCCATCTAGAAAACTTTTTATGTTAAGAGAAAAAAATATCAATTCAATAAAAAATTATCAAGATTGGGATGTTCAAAAGTCCATAGTTATTTGTTGGTTATAAAACATTTGGTAATTTTTTTCAATTCATTTTTTTTCCCCATCATGTATCATATATTGAGTCCCTATAAAAAAAATAGAAATGAAATCATAACAAAAAATGCATTTGAATGCTAATGTAGAACCTAGATTAGAATCCATATGTCCACTTTAAATGTCCATTACTATATGATTTGTGTATGTTTATTGAATTTCACTCCTTAATAAAAATTCTTATTCAAGTTGGAAATCTTAATCCATAAACATTTTTGTCAAATTAATGATTTTACAATGCATTTGTGGCATTTGAATAAAATACATTTTGCAGAAAGTCCATAAGGATACAAAAAATGAATCACTATAATTTACATCTACCCTTCACCAACCCTTGCAAAGTAGCTTCATTTGATGTGACTACCCCAAAGATGGATTCGTCTTTGTGATCAACTATTGTTGGTTCAATACCACCATCAATGTCAAGATTTAAAAACTAAAAAGTAACCACCAACAATGGCATCAAACTCTTGTTATCATATTTAGCCACCATGTATATAACTTTTGCCCTTCGAACAAATGTTTTCAAAACATTCAAAGATTTGAACTATGGGACTAACATCAGCACAAACATGTTGCGGGCCTTGGGAACATTGTAAGTAAATGCAAATGTTGGAAATGGTGTGAGGAGTACCATGACTTCTACCATCATATAGATGCACAAAGCCCTTGATTCAGACTCAAACATCCTCTTTCATAAAATTGAAGGAATTAATATCAAATTGTTCCATCCCATTTTACAAAGACACATTTATTGACAATGTAACATTTAGGGCATTAGAAAGTAATTAGTATCTTTAGGTTTGATTGAAGATACATTGCTTTAGCAACCATTTTACAAACTACCTAAGTGTTTCCTACTTCCCATAGCACAAATTTATGGCATCTTAATATTCCAAAGTTTTTTTGGAACAAAATCACCTTGCTATCAAACATGGTCTTCATGGGTGTTTTTAGCTTTTGATGGGAAAGTCCAACATCAACACATGCCTTTTGCAATTCACTATGTCCTTTGCCACATTTTCTAATCCATGTGACTAATTTCTATAACATAGATTATGTGGCCTTCATCTTGACTTCACGAAAACTAACACAACATTAGTATCATTGCAAGCATATTGGCATGTTTTACTAAAAGCAAGGCAAAACATGAACCTTGCCAAGGAATTGAAAGTGCCAGAAGACAATAAAAGTAAAAGTTCATGCAAGGGTGGATAAATTACCACTTTCATCCTTCATGTATGTTATCAATTTTTCTAACAAATTATAAGAAGACAAGAGACCCTTGACTTTTGTTGCCATTACAACTCCAATTGTATTAGTGGTTTCAAAAAGTCATTGTCATAATGCCAAGTTACCCATGGTGAATTTATAAAATTGTGAATGCCAAGGTATTCATTGTGAATTCATTGAAAGGGCAAACATATCATTTCCAAATCTAAACATCCACAAGTCAAAAAATGTTATTGTTATAAAAAAAAAATCCAAAACCAAAATCACATATTGTTCCAAGTTTTTAAAAACAATGAAAGGATGGCAAATTAAACCATTCACTTCTAGTTTAAAAAAGCAACTTGGGGATTTTGACAAATGACCAAACACTTCAACCATTAACTCTCCATAATAGAACTAGCCATGTAAACTTTGGCAATAAATAACAAGTTCTTTTAAAAGTCTCAATTGTTGTGCATAAACTTCCTTGTAATGTTTTGTTGACCCAAAATGATTTGTAATCACCCCATTATCAACAATAGACTTCTTCTTGGATATTTCCCATTGTTGTTCCTTTGTAACAAGAGCTAAATTGGTAGTTTTCCACCTATGCCAAATGGCTAGATATTTAGTCAAAATATATTTCTTCATAGAAGTAGTTCCATGTTGTTGGTTGTATCAAATCATACATTTCCATTTCTTGCCGGTATTGCCAAAACTAAAAGTCTAAGAGACATAATGGAAAAAACAACACAATGCATGGTTTGAGGCATAACATGATTATGTTTATTATCATCACACACCACAAAAAAATGTTAGGGGAGATACAATGTTGTGCGTTCCAAGGTCAATGCCTACAATTATCATTGTCACCAAACTCATAACACATAGCATAAAAAATACCCTAATTGGTACATTCCTTGCATAACAAAAACACAAAAACACATTAGAACATAGCAAAATTACGGTTTGTTTCAAAATCCAAAAATTTGGATTTTGATCACACACCATCCCACTTATGATGAACACCAAAAAGTTGGAATCCCATTCACACTGGAACTGGTTCTAGACTTTCTTACCCCAAATTATTTATAATAACATGATAAAAATTTGTAACTACAGTAAAATTACTATCAACAACTTGTGGTGAAGAACCCATGCTTGTTGATTTAAGGCTAGTTGCACTTTTAATATCTCTCATGCAAACTCTATTTTTGCATCAAAGTTGCTCGAAGTTTCAATGCTTTTAGAAGTATTTGGTGTTAGTCCATTTATCGTTGAAATTGAACCAACCATTTTCCCTAAAACTTCAGCTAAGTTTCCCATTTCCAAGTTAACAATATCATCATAATGTTGATGCAAGTCCTCATTCAAGTTGAATGTTTCCATCTTTGCCATTTACCTTTGACTTTGTAAGGAAAAGTACTAAACTTCAAAACTAACTAAGAGTTTATTATTCATTACAAACATAAATTACAAACAAATCAAGTTCCTATGGTTTTGGATGTGATAGGATTTGGTAAGGATTCTACATCAATTTGGTTGTAAAAACTCTCACCTAAAATATCAAAAACTCAAAACCTTAATGGAAACTAGGGTTTTGGAACTTCCAAACACAACAATAGTTGTTAAAACAATAATAACATTTTGGCTATTGACTTTCTTACTCCAAGCATGCAAAGAAAAATTTGGTGGAGCTTGAACCTCCTTGCAATTAAACATCCTCATGAAAATTGTCACCTTAAGGAAATGACTCATGACTCATAAGACACATGAACATTCACTATGAAGGAAACAACTCACTTGAATTCTATAGAAATCAATCCCATGCTTTAGAAACACTGATAGAACAATGCATTAAAGTTAAATTGCGCATTCCCAATGAGCTATTTGATTCCACCTTTGATCAATTCATTGCAAAAATCAATTAATGTTTGTTTTTATACCAATTTGTTGCAAAAATCAAATGATGATTGCAATAGCATTGAAAGGAAAATGCAAAATTGAAATTAAAAATTATAAGCTAAGAATTATAAGGGGCTATTAAAAGGGGGTGTGTTGTCAAAAGCTAAAATGAAAAGTGATGGAAATAGAAAACAACTTAGGTTTACAATTTTAGGTTTAGTGCAAAAAAAATATTTAGATGGATGAATTGTTTGGAATATGGATGAAAAAATGACGAAGATGAATAAATTAAGATGATAAATGAGGATGGTAAAAAAATAACTGGCCTAGGTGAATGAAAGAGGTCCACGTACAGGTAAGGTGTTGATTTTTCTTTAAATGATAACTTGCCAATTGAATATTCAAGGGTATCATAAATCTTGATATCTAGTTAGGAAGGTTCTATATTGAATATCTCATGTAAATAAAACCGATAGGTAGGTATTCCAAACCGAATTAAATACCTAGGTCGTTTTTCAATATATGGCCAACATTAATAAATATCCCCAAAGATAAGATAGATTTATTCCCAAATTTCACATAATGAAAAAATACATTTTTGTAATATAATCCATAAAGTTTTTGTAGTATATTTCAAAATACAATTTGTTTCCTTGAATAAGGCCATATGTGATATAATTGGAAATTAGCAAAACCTTTCTGTAGTAAATTGGATAAAGGAGATTCCAATCCATAGAAATAGACATTTTAACAAAAGGAAAGACAAAATGGTCATTTATTTTTTAAAAATAAATAGAACAGGCATCTAACATGATTGAACTCCGATTTCTATGGAGAACAAATTGTAACAAATGGCAAAGGGAGGTAAATGTTTTTCCAACGAAAACATTGAAGAGGCAACTTTTAGATGAATAAATAGATGTGTTTTCAAATCTAAAATCAAATTATGGGAATGAATTCTCTAGATATTTATATGAAATAAATACATTTATAATAATTAATGATACAAATACTTCTACAAGTAATTTCAAAATTTTCAATTTGAAAATCTTCATTTTTCACATATAAAAGAGAAAATCATATCTTTTAATTTCTACTTTTTTTTACTACTTGGAAAATAGAGTTTTTATGTCCTGTTATTGAGGACATTGTGTAAGAATATTACATCATGTAGGAGATTTGCCTTGGATGATTAGTAAAATACCCCAATTAAAATTCTAGTTATATGGAGCAATTTAATCAATATTATATTCATTTGGGAAAACAAAAGTTGTGTTTTCATTATGAAAACAAAGTGCCACAATAACTTACATATGTGCACGCTGCATATTGATTGAAGAATAAAGATATACAAGTCTCATTTTTACGAGTGGTTGAAATGTGAGTATGCGATTATGACTAGGTTCCACCATTTTTTGAAGCAATAAAATCGATAAATCATCAACATATATTAGTGAACAATCATCGCATACTACATTCAGTTACTTTATTATAAAGCATTTGCAATAAGCTGTAGCTATAGAATTACAAGTATGGTTCATTTGGCTGACTTCTTCAAAATTATAAGACATATCACATTTCACAAAAAAAGGATTGGTTTAAAATATAGTGTCTGCTTTCTTGTAAATTTGTGTCCAGGTTGCTAAGAATGTTTATTTTATTTATGTGTATTTATTAAATGCGAGAATAATAATATATTTGTATGTTGGCTACTCGTAGACCCTTTGTTTTGGGTTGAGCAATCAAAATTTTCTACTTGCTACTGCCAACACATTATTAGGTAGGGAAAAGATTATCCAAAAACTGTACTTGCCAATGTTAAAGAATATTCAGTACACTTACCTCTGTATAATTAAAAAGATTTTGTATTTGCATTTTTAAAAAACCATAACTGCATAACTATTATATCATTTCATTATCATACGTATTTTTGTACACAAGTTAAAATCACGAGAAATTATTGTGCATTAGTAAAAACAATTATACACGATTAAAAGAGGTATTGCACAATAGTGAAAAAAGATTGACCTGCGTGCACACATATAATTTTATTTAAGCAAATATCTTTTCACCAAAATGGTGAGAAGAGATGATATTGTTATGCTCTTACAAGTCATGCAAGAATGCTGCTTTATTTTGTTACATCCGTTGCCAACATTAATAATATCAATATGGTTTACACTTAACCAAGTGTATTACATAGATTGCAGTCAGGATTTTATGAATTTGCATATAATATACCATTTGCAACAAATGCTCAAATTAAAAACCTACATTCTTTGTACTTGACTACATACAAACCCGGCCACCTTCCTTGCTAGTTGAGGTGGCAAAGCTCCACTGGAAATTATCTCCACAGCCATATGCAGATATGCAAAAGTACTGCAAACCAATTCCCTCAACTTCTCAGTAATGTCTACAACATGTGAAATTCCCAATTTTCTTGCAAACTGTGTGTGCTGCTTCAATTTTAACTTGTCTAAATTGCTCAACAACAATGAAAATAATTAGTTCGGATCTACTGCATTTTACATCTTCACATACAAAAAGTACGAATGCTCACAACAGCCAACAATGATGGTATAATCATTACACTGTGTACAGGCAGAGCTCTAGACATCACTTCCAGCACAATAGCAAAAACATAACCAGCCTAGCACTTTCTCTAAACTCCAGTGGAGACAGTTAGTTTGAAGTATATTTCACCTGTAATTGGCTCGAGTTGAAGCTTCTATAGTGCATGCAATGCCATGGAAAATCTGTAGGATGTAAGTAATGCAATGAAAAATCTGTTCCATAGAAACTTGACCTGCTGTTTCCATGTGAAAAAGCTAAAATACTAACTCTTCAACTCAGCAAACTGTACACTGTTACAGACCTGAACTCGCATGTAAGAAGTACATGGGCATTGGCTGGAAAATGTATCCAGACATATCTTACTGAGATAACAAACCATGCATCCAATTCTCAGCAGGACAGTGTGAAATGTATTGGGAAACAGATCAGAAAAAAGATGAAATGGGGCAGCAATTCAGCTTAGCTATCGAGTACATTTACCAGGACATATTTGTCTTGATTTGCAAATTAAATGCAGAATGAAATTAGAAGATAGGTATCCAGCTTAAGAAACAGTGAGTGCACATGCAAAGATTGAAACTGTGAATGCTTGATTTTGTAGATGCTCAGTGCATGGAGTTGTAGGATAGTTTGGCTACCTCATGTGCTTGTCGTCTTCTGATTACATTGCACCTCACGTCATGTATTGGGAAGTAGCGCTCTTGACCAGACTTAAATGCAGGCTTTATGACTGCAATGTACAGGCATGTGTGGCACCCTTATCCAAACGCATCAAGCATAAGTAAGTTTGTGAAACTAATCCTTCTTGGCATGAGTGCTGAAAGCGCCATAGAGTATATCTCCAAAAGCGCCCTAAGCACACTTCTTGTGAGGAAATCCAATGTATCGACCATGTGCAGGACTCAGTTGTCAAAAACACAATGTGACCCATGACCAGGACAACACGAACCCAATGGAGGGATAAAATCTTATCCCCCCAAACCCGCAAAACCATTTCACTTTATTGGAGGCAGGACCAGCCCCGTAAGCGCACCCATAAGGGCAAGGTCCCATTACTATACAGTCAGCCTGGCACTTCCACAAGTCCACAGTAGCTGAACTGACAGTTCTCCGAGGAAAAGCGACCAACATCAACATCTCCTATGATAGGTACATCTAGGTAACAGTCTGCATCTTCGAGTAAAGGAGCCATCAATATATTCCTGGAAATGTTGGCGCCCAGAAACTGCAAAACAGATGACAAAGTAAGCATCCTGCTGAAATACACAACATACATAAAAACTACAGATACTCAATTAAAAATGTATCTTACATACTAATCTACCTTAAAGACACAACAAGCAAAAGAAAGTAAAAGGAACTTACCAAAACAACACTTCCATTCCAAGAACAAAAAATTAAAAAAAAGAACAAGTAGCCAAAAGCCAACTCACTATTCTAACTCTAAAATTCTACAGCCATGGTTACAAATACTTCTTTCTATATTTCAAGCACATGATACAAAACTTTATGCAGATGGCTACAATCACGAAACTTAAGCCTAACAAAAGTCTCAGATCTGCAACATGAGGGAGAAAAACACTTCAGAGCTCAGAACCAAACAAAACCCTCAGGATCAAAGTTTCTGGTGTTCAGTTATGCAAGGTCCACTGGCCATATATAGCCTGACCCACAGATTTGATCATCATCAGGAAGTGCAGCCGGGCAATATTCTTCCGAAAACAAGATATTCCTTGGAAAGTGAACATACAGCAAGCACGCAGACGATAACAAGAAACCGTTACACAGGAAACACCAGCGCCAAATACACGACTACTAATGCCCTCAGAAACTACCCAAAAACCAGAGAAACGGACAATCACCAAAACTAGAGGCAACTACAAGGAACCGACAACAAAAAGCGCTTTTGTTTTTATCACAAACTAAAGAAATCATTTCGCAAAAACATATATCAACACGGCCACCATCAACGAATATGCACCATGCGATAGATAAAACATACACTCACAAGAAAAGATACACGCAAAGAAGGAGGAGAACACCAGAAAAGAACTGAGAGAAACAGGATTGAGAAACAGGATATCGAAGGCAAAGGCACAAAAAACTCACCTAAAGTAAAGAGGATGTTCTCGCCCTAAGCTTGTACAACTGTTAACACCACAAGCTCCATCGTCCTTACAAAACAGAAGTAGTGTCAGGCAGGAGACACCCTTGCAAAGAGGAGAATGGTAAACTCTTCAAGCAAAAAACACAATAAAAAGAGCTTCGCAAACAGGACTTGAAGCGACTCGGCTACCCCCGCAACCTCCCTTTCCTTAGCGTACTCAGCACGCAGTCAGCCGTTTCCGCGGTAACCGACTTTCGGACTCGGGGCCCGCCTCGTATACATCGCCGTTCGATTTCCTTGGGTAATCATGACCGTGCGATGGAATGTGTGAATGTGAATCTGTGCCGTCCAAGGCCAAAGCAAAGCGAACAGGTGGTACCTATGTACCTACCTCGTGTAAGCCGTCCTCATCGTCCTACCTCGGGTACTTCCGACGGGACGATGGCAATCAGGGAACATCGATCTGAGCCGTCCATGACGATAACCTGCCTCGTGTACTCCGCTGGCCGTTTTTTAATTCCCACCTCGGGTACTTGTGACCGTGCGATCGTTAGTCGGTCACGTGTATCGTAGCCGTTCAAGGGTGGCGACAACAGTGGTACCTGACTACCAGCAAAAGAAAGGTCGTTCGCGTAATGAGAATGGGTCATCATTGTGATGACGCGTTCAAGTAACGTGTCGTGATAGGGTTCGCTTTTCACACCAGAAGCTTCTAGATACACTGCTGGCAACCAATCGGGCAATAATGAACTGCGTGCCTGTAAACAATATCCTACGCCATGCCTTCAGGCAAGGACTACTATACCTACTATTCACTTGAGTCTACACCGCCTTAACTCTAGAAGTAGCTTGAACCTTCTTACTTGGGTTGTAAGCAGTGATTTTTTTCCGACGTTTTTTTGACCAAAACAATTGGGAAAATTATGGATAAATGTGTTTTTCTATAACAGATTTCAAAATAAAATAAAATCTCTTTTTGGGAAAATAAAATTCGTCAAATTTTCAATATCACAAAACTGAAAAAGAAAAGAGAAAGAAAACCCTAGTCTTTGGTTCTTGATGTCAGAAGGAACCTTTGATCCCAGATTTAACTTTTTGATGGAACCTCTATTTTAGTATTGAGATTGATTTTTGGGATTTTTAAAACCTCCGATTTCAATCATTTTCAGAAAGAATTTATATTGCTTTGATTATAGACCAGGTCTAATTTCATCTCCACTACATAGAACTAAATAATTATTGTATGTATAATATTAGTTTGTTCCACTAATCCACACAAATCACAAATCAATATAAAAATTATCTAATATTTACCTATGTACAACCCTAAAATGCAAAAACTTGCCAAAAAATTTAGGGTCACAATTAGAATTTTTTAATAAAAATTATATTTAAATTAATTGAAACAAGACAACACTCTCAATTTAAGTTTTAACTCTATTTTGAAAAGAAATTGATCATCCCATTAAATGATGGTTCCAACAAAACTCAAAACCTCTGATCCAAAAAATTCTAAAACTTAACATGTAACCTAAACTTGAACTTGCCTAAATCCCAAAACCTATCAACACTACTGTTAATTAGGACCTCATGGATAGAAATAGGTAATCTGCAACCAAACTTATATACAACACCTAATAAAATACAAATTTTTTTAAGACCTAACTTCAAAGACTAAGCACTTCGAACTCAAAACTCCAAAAGTAATAAAAGGGGAAGCAATTTTTATTTTTTTTCAAGTAATTTCCAGTCATTCAATTAATACACGTTGATGCCGATAATTTTCTTCATTGTGATTAATGTTTTTTCTGGGCCAGATTTCCCCACCTTGATGACCAAAAGAAAAGAGCTAGTGCAACAAGTACAAAGAGTTTTTTTTTAATTTTTTAAATGACCCAAAGTCACCACATTATGAGGGAATTATTCTTTGAAATTGCCATATTTTTAAATGAAGTGTTTTAGCATGTCGCCAAAATATAGCACAAAATTCCTAAACATTTCACTTTCCTCAGCCACATTTGGCTAAGTCCTCTTGTGAATGATTGCCAACCCACCTACTTCACAAATTTGGGGGGCAAAAGCATTGATTGTAATTTATCCCATTTTCTATTTCATTTATGCAATTTTGGTTTTAATGTGTTTTTAATCTTCTGTTAAAGGAATATAATTTGTTGAGTATGGAGTTAATGAGATAATCTAAAATGCAATTATGCTTCAAACAAAATAAAATAAAATTGAAGTCATGGCATGGATCTCAAGTATTTTACATGTTTACTAGTGTGAACCCCGTGCATAATGCACAAGTGTGTTATTTCAACAATATTTGGTTGATGTTTTTGGTTTTTTAAAAAAACTTTTCTTTTCAAACAACCGTTGGTCC
>Ga0116231_10000388_pt1 | contig 73499 bp, 64 predicted proteins | sample S1TSphgellanicum_2_FD_89695 | JGI IMG/M metagenome (GOLD analysis project Ga0116231, IMG submission 89695) | Host-associated microbial communities from peat moss isolated from Minnesota, USA - S1T2_Fd - Sphagnum magellanicum MG | ecosystem: Host-associated > Plants > Peat moss > Unclassified...
AATGGTCTACCTTTAAAATGGTTGTGGGTTCAAATCACCATTGGCCATGAGAGATGCTAATAATTACATGACCATCATCCTAGTTAGAGTGTAGGTAAATTTGGGTCAATCGGTCACAGAAAAATGCACAAGTTAATGGAAAAAGAATTTACAACTTCCGAGAATTAGGCCAACAATAGCAACACTATATAGAGTGAAAATGAACTCAATATAATTATTGCACCTGTGTGGTTAAGTGCCTCCTTTTGAACACTAGAAACCAAATGAGAATGATGATAATGAGAATCAGTTTCAAGTGGGCATTGTTTGCTTGAATGACAAGAATGCTTAATGCCTTTTCCATCCAACAATGTGATCAAAATCCATAGTAATTGTAAACACTCACCTTCCTTCATCCATATTCACATCAATATTGACCACTTCATCCACATCGGCATAAATTTCTAACACTTCACCCACATTCATGTTGTTGTAATTCATGCTACCACTATGACTCTAATGATGGACTGTAGTGCCTTGGCCATTTCAACACATGTCCATCAAATAATTAATTAATTTTGAAAAAAATCATTTAAACAAATGGAACATTCCTAAATATTCATTGTTATCCTTCACAATATTTTTTGATTTGGAAGAAATAATTAAAAAAAAAATTCAACATTTCTGAAAATAATATAATTAGTGTCGAATTGGTCAAGGTACTAGCGTATTAAAGTTTTCCTTAATGTCACCCTGTCTTTGGGCTTCCTTTCACCCCTTATCCCCTCTTTGAGTGGATGTCCACAAAGTAAGGAAGTTTTATTAAATCTGGGTATGAAATGCTGAAACTCAACATTAATGCACGAGGTTGGAGGTAATTATAGTAGTTGTACAGGTAGGAGCAGTGAAAATATATGCAGCAGTGGCAGAGGCAATCACGAAAAAGGAAATAGGGGGTCAAAACAGGATGAAACTCAGCTTACCACAAAAAATGGTGCGTTTCTGAGTTTCAAACCCCAGAGCCTTGAAGGCTGTAGCAGGTTTTTTTGTACTCACTTTGTTTGGGACCAAACTCAGGGTTCTGGTGCTGTGTTTTCCTGACTTTACAGAAAACTCTATTGTCAAAACCTTTTCAAAGGAGATTTCAATATTTCAACCCTTTTTCATTGTAAAATAGGTTTTAAATTGGCCACTTGTTTAGACACTATTGTGCACAATTTTTTTTTTCCAAATCCTAAAGTAATTTGGCTCAATCAACCAAAAGAGTTCACTCTTGCAATGTTCTTCTATAACTTGCAAAAAAAATGAAAGGACAGGAAGTTTTTGGCACTTACAAATAGTATTGAAGATGCCTCCAGTCTGATGCAAAACTCAACCCATTTGGTTGCAAAACACTCCACCGGGTGATGAAAATCGAATGCTCACTCATGAACATAAAAGAATCACAAAACCATTGTAAGAGAAAAGAAGACAAAGATTGCAACAAAGTATCAGAAACAATGAAGAAAAAAAATTGAATCTAGCAGTAGGTAGCAAATGATAACAAACATTAATTTATTATTATTACAGCTAAACACATGCATGCACCTTCCTTGGTGCAAACTGGGACACAAAGATTTAAGTATAAACGCTCACTTATCAAGAGTGAGCTCCAACAACTAACATTAAAACATCGTCACTCAATAGATATAATATTTTCAGGTCATGAATGTATAATGAATGAATGGCACATTACAAGTGTCAACATAATAATGTGCAACAACAAAGCACAGCCAAGAAATTTAGAAAAAACCAAAACAAAACAAAAAAAACCCCATACCCATTTTTGCACCTCCTTAGTAGTTAGTAGTCCTTTGATTTAAGGACTTGGCTGATGGAGTCATCGTCATGCCATGAAGCAGTCTGGAAAAAAAATTTCAAGTACTTTACTTTGTATACAAATGGGCCCTTTTGAACTCGGGATAGCTCAACATATGATCGATCAATGACATCAGGATCATCGTTACTGAAAGTGAGCTATTCCATTTCTGGGGGCACAACTTACTGGGATCTCTTTCTGATGTAACCACAACTATAACCCCTCTATAATTTGTGCATGTATATATATAGTTAAGCTATCGACACTCCTTCAATAGATACATGGATGGGCTAAATGGGTCGCATGCCCCTCCGCTAGCTAAATAGTTTTCATCCGACCCACCATTCAAGCCTACTACTGATGAGGATCCAACCCCGCCCCACACAGGTGGTGGTGTTCCAGCAACAACAGCACCATTGGGTGACAAAAAGTCCACATGAAATGGCTGTCACATAAACAACAACAGAGAATCTCAGAACTTTGCATAATAACGCAATGGGTTTTTACATGGCCTTTTTCTGCCTCATTTTAGTTCCCTCGCAAGAAGACACGACGGAGCATGGTCCTGTGGCATCTATCTCTACAAAACCCTAACCTGGGCGGGTGGTGCCCAAGAGCTATCACCTACAAGATGACCATTCTGCAAACACTGTTATGTGAAATCCACATGACCATTGTGTAAATCAACATGACCATTATGTAAATACATGATGTATGTATTGGACCATGGCTGGGTACAGGCCCATTGTGCCAATTTTGCTGCCTGTTTGGAAATTCAGGCTTGCCCAAATTTCCTTGCTGGCACCTCACCAGGCGTAATGGCCTGTACCCAGAATGCTCCATAACACATGACAGAGCAGAAGATAGATTTTTTTGGGCGAACAGACACAATCTGTCATTTTAAAACAATGCAATAACAGACTCACCGAGAACCAGTTAACCGATGTGGATGTTCCTAGATCAATGTCATCAGACCCAACCCTCATGTTCTCCTTGCAATCATGAGGATTTGGGTTTGCATCTGATTGTCCCTGGTAACCAGAGAGAGGAGAAGGCATGCACTCCACAGACACGGCAGGAGGAGGAGGCCTGGCCAACACTTCCTCAGCCTCACAGTATGCAGAAGCGCTTTGCTCATGCAAATGCTGCATGATTCCTAGTGCATCATCCTCGCCATGATCCACAGCTGCCTCCAATCCCTGTACATATATTATACAACTCTGAGATGAATAACCAAGACCCCAACACAAAATGCAACTACATATATATCTGTTTTCTGTTACCATTTGTTGCTCATTTCCAGTTACTTGTCTGCGAAGTAGCTGCATCATCAACAGTAGGGGTGTCAAAGAACAAAGAACTTTAAACCTTAAACCCACCTCCAGAAAAGACATGCCTCCATCTTTTTGAGCTGATGGACTTGGATCCATATGCCAAGGTTCCCTCCAGATTGTTGTTGGAGATGCAAAGCTGCAAATTGGGTTGTTCATGACATTTTCACAGAGCATCAGCCAGCAGCATCTCATGCCAAAAAAGACCTCCATTTCTCTCATAATCAGGAGCTGAGAGACTGGAGAGCAAAATGATAAAAAGATTGGTGGATCACATATTCCTAAACAGAAGATACACTAGGAAGGCAAAAAAGCAATAAAAAGAAATGAAAGAAAAAGTGCCTTAACATACAAAGACTCCAATTCAGCAAGCCAATCTTTGGCAGGGGTGTGATGCCGAACTGCAACCCCCACAGGACTTGCACATGTGACGGAACTCCAGACACCAAAAGTCGACATGGATCCCGGAGACATCATCATCATCTCACGTCTGTTGGATCTGGAAGACAATACAGTTGTTGTTGTTGCAGACATCAAGCCCCCTGAGGAGCCACCACCAACAGCAGCAGCAGCTGCTGTCTCACACGATGAAGCTCTTAAATCACTGCCACCACCACCAAATCCAGCATTATGTTTCAGCCCCACAACCCTGGGACTTGCATAATTTTGAGCACCTGGAAGCATCACCAGGTGTGTTGGCAGGGTGTTTGCATCTCGAGGAAAGAAAGGCTGCCCTTGTGCATTTGTTCGCTGCTCAACAAGCATTGAGCCCTCCTGCACAGTCTGCAACACCAGGAAGAGATGGATGTCAAGGAATTGGTCACATTTCTGATTTCTGCACATGCCTAGACCTGCCCTCTCTCGCTCTTGCCCTCTGTAGCGACCAATGACTTACCTTCATTGTCACCATGGTGGTGCCTCTGCCCCTCCTGCTCCCCGTGCCAGATTCATGATGGAAGCCCTGTGACCGTCCCCTCTTGTTATATTTCCCACCAGCTGATTCCCACAGTCCATTGCTAGCGGCTCCATGCCGACCATCTCGAGCCGAGAAAGGTGTGCCTCCGCTGCTGTTGCCCCCCCCAACTTGGCCACTGCTGCTATTAGTTGCCATACCTTGGGACGGACATGCAGAGGGCATTTCACTGGCAAAGGTTTCCTCAGCAGCATTTGAAATCTTGCTTGACGTTTTCCCAAGATGGTAGGGTGGGGATACAAACAGTGCAGCCCTTGCCTGGCAGCCTCCTGCCGCCTGTGGCACTGCTGCACCTTTTATGGAATCCTCTTCCTCGTTCGGCCTGACATCTTCTTCTGTGCTGCCATCATCATCGGGCGTCTTTCCAGAACCATTCAACAACCCACCACCAACTTGTGCATTTTTTTCTTCTTCTCTACTTTTGCTCATATGGGTTCGGTCCAATTGCATGTCTTTCTTTTCTTCACATATACTCCCTGGTTTTGGGGGAATTGTTAGTGGACGTGGCCTCTTCCTGCGTAAAATCGAAGGAGAGCCGCTGAAACTTCGAGCTGCACTACGGAGAATTGACTGTGGACTACACCCTTGAAAAGGAGATTGTGATAGGTGGTGGTAAGGAGGAGGTGTGATGCAGTTACCCGCAGGCATAATCATCTGCCGCACACCAAGAGGGCTGTATGCTTGGAGTGATTGCCCACCCTGGATCAGATCGTAACTTGGGAAAGGTGAATCTGTGGAACATGATGGCATTCGTGGAGGCTCATAAAATAATCCATCCATTGTGGTTCCCGTTGACCCATCTTCTATTTCTCCGTCTTCCTCCAGGCCCAGCTCTGCAAGAAAAGGTGTTTGCAAATGGTAATTGATGACCGCTTGATTGGCAGCCATGAAAAGCTCATCTTGGTTGCCAACCACTCCATCCACAGTGTGCTCCTCACTCTCTGTGTCACACTGTGCTGATGGCACACTAAGAATAGGCTGAGTGCATGGTGGTTGGCTAAGGAAGCATTCACGCATCCATTCAAAACTCTGTGAGTTAGGATCCATCATCACAGCAAGGTTCCCTCCATGAGTCATTGGTACACCTCTGTGATTTTCTGCATCATTTGACTGCATCAAATTGGCTGCTGTTGTGACTGGGACACTGGCTGTTGGGACGAAGGACCCCATCACACACAATGTCATGTTTTGGAATCCTTGAGAAGACGAAGATGCCATCATCTCAGATGCAGGCCTGACAAAAGAGAAAGAAGGGAAGCTTGGGAGCTCCATGGTGGACAATGGCCCTGTTTCTTGTGGACAATGCAAAGGCAGCAGCTGCTGCTGCTGTGATGGGATTGATGGTAACAGTGTCCTTGAAATGGGCACCCCAGAAAAGCTAACGGAGCATCCTAGGGATTGGCTGGAAGACCAGCCTGAGTACTCCCGGGACTGCCCTGAAGATTGAGGACTGCCATCCCATGATGCCTGTGAAGTTCCAGGCCTAGTAGAATGGCCACCAACAGCAGCTTCACAAACAGAATGCTCTTTCTTTGCATTTGCAACTTTACAACTGATTTTTTCCAGGTTGTTCTCATGATTTGCATATAAACTGGAATATGCAGTTGAGGAAGGAGAAGCTGGGTTGCATGACTTTGCTTCACTATACTGCTCACCATACTGAAGTGGCCGGGTGGTCATAGATGAGGGACCAGTGGCAGCAGGCATTCCTCGGATATGTCTGATTGGCTGAATAGAAGAAGTGGTAGCCTCATTTGTTAGAGGGGCAGCAGCTCTTCCCACTGTGCTCATTGAGGAATCCAAGCGCCCCAGTGGATTGATGGGGTTCATTGACTCCTGATGTGCTTGGTATTCAGCTAAAGCTTTTGATACAGGATCTGTGGCTGTTGCTGGGTCCACTTTCTTCTTCATAGTGCTGTGCCAATGATTCTTGATTGAGTTGTCCGTCCTGCAAGAAGACCCACAAGCACAGATGCCCTCCTCTCCTCAATCAGTTTGTGAACAAAAGTGTGTGTGCAAGTTGGGACCCCTCACCGACCCCAGGTGAATGTTCTTTCTTCACAAGCTATGAACACAAAGTGACAGTAAAGGACCAACCAACTGACCCTTACCGGCCTGGCAGGAACTTGGCAATCTCAGCCCATTTGTTCCCATAGAGTTGATGGGCATGAATCAACGTCAAATCCTCCTGTTCTGTCCAAGCCTCCCTCTTTATATTCGGGTTTAGATGATTGTGCCACCTGTTCAGCAACCCAAGTGAGGAGGAGTACAAAATACACAGGGTCACTTGAGAGTTGCAAATGGGAGTACAACTAAAATAATGATTTCCAAACAATGCCCAAAAAAAATCTCATACTAAGTAAGTGACTCAACTATACAGATCACAGTTTGTATCAAGAGATTAGGATGCACAGGTTTTCAGAGTGGCTTGCCTTTCTCGGCATTGCTTCCCGATGCGACCTGGTAAATGCTGAGCAATCATGGACCATTTGGTTGCCCCATGCTTGGTCACCAGTTCCAATATGCGGTCGTCTTCAGCTTTGGTCCAAGCACCCTTGACCAAGTCTGGGTTGAGCACTTTCTGCCACCGATGGAGGCATTGTACGTCGGTTCGATCAGAGAAAAACTCCGCTGTAACATCATTACAATCACAAAGAAAAGAAATTAAATTCTGATGAGTCTCCTACAGTGCAACCAATTGCTCCAATGGAATAGAGAGAGAGAGAGAGAACCAAGTGGACATAACAAGAAGGTGGTGGAGGTCACCCTAAATGAGGCCAGAAATAAAAACACTCACCAATCTTCTTCCAGTTTTTACCCTTGTGCCATTGCACAGCTCGCCGCAAGACCTCATCCTGGTCCAATCCATCCCACCCACATATGAAGCAAGCCACTCAATGAACCAACCAATCACAACAACAACAAAAACAAACGGTTCTATTGTTCGGGACAAAATTGATACACTCATCCTTTGGGTCTTGATTCCATTTCATATGGGGCTTTAAGGCTCCATCCACATTCTCTGAATAATATCAACTGGGAAGAAGGAAACACAACCCTTACCTCCTCAGGTGTCCAACCTCCCTTTGACGATCGCCGAGTTGGGCCTCCTGTGCGTCTGCAATAATACAAAAGCACCATCATAAAATTCAGTTCCACAAGTTTCCCCAGCTCCTCCTACATGAAGCCATCTTCCTCTTGGCATATACATATAACTGAAAATGAATGCATGTGTATGTGTGAAAAACTCAAGAGCAAAGAGAACCAGAATACAACACACATCAGGCAAGCAAGCAGTATGCATGCAATCTTCAGTTCTTCATCTGCTTCCCCCATAACAATTCACTACCACTACACAGCCACACAAAAAAAGAAAAAAACTGGGCAGGATTGAAATACAGCAGTACCACCAAATGCTGATATAATCCAGCAGAGGAACTCCACTTTCTTTCATCATCACAACTTAAATCCAAAGGAAATAAAAAAATTGTGCAAACTCGATCGAAAGTATGTATGTATGTGCCTTGGAAATTCTAGAATAATAAAACCCTGGAATTTTGCATTGCAGAGAGATGGAAAATGTGCCTGGAATTCTAGAATTAAAAAACCCTGGAATTTCTATAACAACTTCGTCTGGAACAATTTGAGAAAATCTTTAGAGATAGAAGAGTCTGTGAGAAAAGTCCCCCCCTCTCTCTCTCCTTCTCTCACTGCAAGGATGGAAGAGATAACGAACGAGACGCACCCACCAAATTAAAAAAAAGAAAAAGAGAGAGAGACACACACAGAGACACAGAGAAAGAGAGAGCAAAGCATGTGATTTTGCATTTACCCTTGAACAGGAGGCAAGTGATGAGAGGTATCGTCGTCAGATTCTGCGCCTGAAGAACACGCCGAAGATCGCTGTTGCTTGTTGTTCTCCGTGCTACTACTGTTGCCCGGCGCATTTAAACTCGTCATCTTCTTATTATCCTCGCTGCCCTACTTCTCCTCCTCCTCCTCCTCCTCCTCACGTCGCACCCTTTTTCCTCCCCCGTTTCCTCCTCTCATGACCTCCTCCTCCTCTCACGACCTAAACACACACCCCCTCCTTGTACGCACGAAGACTCCGACAACTCGCTTCTTACAAAATCCAAGTCTTTCTCGAAGGGGAGAAAACTCCCGACGAGTTCCCTCCTCGAAAACCCAAGAAAAAAAATCCTATCCCTGTTTCTCCTCCTCTTCGTACTGCTGATGCTGCTGCTGCTGCTCCTCCTCCTCTTGGTTCTGGTCCTGAACTACCTCTCCCTACTCCTACTCCTCTGTTTTCACCTCCTCGTCCTCTTCCTCCTCCTGCTCCGTCACCCACACATCTCACCTTTTCTTCTCTCATTCCCTCAGGAGGAAGGGAAAAAAAAAACACACACACACACACACACGCACACACGCACACACACACACACAAGAACAAACAACACAGTCACCTAAAAGACACGATCACCGTTGCACTGCGACGACGACGACGACGACGACGACGATCCCGCCATCATCTTCAATCCGCGATGAAACTACTGAAACGAGACCATCTTGTGCAGCAAAAAGAGATGGGTATTATTTTGTGGTTTTGCGCTTGCTATTTCGGTTTTGGTTGCGCGGTTGCTGCTTTCACCATCGCCGGCATTTCGCTGCAAAACTCGTTCTTCTCTGGTTCTCTGGTCTTCTCTCTGTTTTCTGAAGCTTTGAAAAAACACCAGGGGTAATCCAAACGGTCACTTTTAGGCCAGTTTTTTTAATTAATCAACTCCCACCTCCCTTACCCCCCCTTGGGCCTTACACACCCCACCCCTTCCCCCCCTCCCCCTTTACCCCACCTCCAACACCCCCCCCACCCCCAAATTACAATTTTATTTTACCACTAATTAATCATAGTTCAAGGATTATTATGTGTAATTTAACCCTTATAGAACTGGGCCATTGTTCCCGAAACATCAACCGGCCCCCCGATCCAACCCATCCCAAAAGAATGGGTCCTCGGCTTTCGGCCTCGGTGGTGGTGGTTGAAATATTTCTTTCAAGAACCCGTTCTTTTGGGTCCAGCCTCCTGGGGGGGCCATTGTTGTTGTTGTTGTGTTTCGATCATGCCCTCGTAACAATGGCCCTCGAGGGCATTGCGTAGTGTAAAAGTCGACCCTTTTTTTTTGACTTTTAAAAAATAAATAAATAAATTATTGTGATACTTGATGGGTACCGTCTGGGTGGGGTATCGGGTATCATGATAAATTTTTTTTAAAAAAAATTTTAAGTTTTAAATAATAATACGGGCATTTTGAAAGGCTTGTTTTTGCTTTTTTTGAAATGCCGACGAGCAAGCTTTTTTTTACGCTTTGTAAGAAGAGCACCTTCACCCGTACACTTCTTTTTTTTTTAAAAATTGTTAAAAGGTTTTTAACCATGGTAAAATGATGGTGTTTGTTATCCGTCTCAAGTCTTTCATACTACTTACCTTGGTAGCTTCAACACATGTTTTGTTGAATAATTAATTCATTTTGAAAATTTGAAAAACAAAAATATTATTGAAAATTCAATACTTTCTTCAGGAAATATTATATATATATATGAAAAATATCTTTTTGGAAATTTTCAAACATTTCTGAAAATAATATAATTAGTGTCAAAGTTGCCAAGGTTCTTGTTCATAAAAGTAAAGAACCGTCCAGATAAGAAATCTTTTCCTTTTCCACCCCCAACTAGCAGTGTGCGGTTATTAGAAACCAGGAACAGAACCACCCCCCCCGCCCCCCACAGTTATGGGGGTGGCTCTTAGGAATTCATAACCATGGTCTCCCTCCCTCTCACACACTCAGAAGAACCGGTTTCGGATATATAACCACGGTTCTCAAACTTGTTGAAGAAATCAAATAACCGGCCATAAAACCAAATGGGTAGCCAAAAATATAGAAGGATGTTTTTTTTATAAAAAAAATTCCTTTCATTTTTTGATAATAACCAAATTTGACAAAATTGGCACACCTAAAACATAATTAATGGACGTAATAAAATAATTCAAAAAGTGGTAAATTTCCAATTTTATTTATTTATTTTTCAATCTTGTGATGTAGCTGAGGTGGAAATTTACCACTTTTTGAATCATTTTATTATTTCCATTTTTATTTTTTTGGTAGGGTTTTATTTCCCCTGAAAAACCGTAATATATTCCATAAATGGTTTTTCTTTGTGTAAATGGTGGGTCATGTTTTTGTAATAAATTGTTTTTGCTAAGGAATTTTTATTGCCCTGTGTTATTAGGGCATTATTCATTGCTACTATGATTGTTTTAGTACACAAATTATTTTGCCCTTTTTTTTTAAGGAAGATTATTATTATGTGGTATTGAATTTGTTTGTTACATGTTGAGAATAATAACATATTGAGAATTGAACCTTGCCAATCTCAAGGGTCAAGCCATTTGCAACAATGGAGTCCTACCAAGCCCAAACAACCCAACTTTGAAACATCCAACTTGCCAACCATTGAGTTGTATTATGCCATGACCCATTATAGAAGTGACAACATATAGATCCAACATGTTAATGTCACAACAATTTTCAATTTAACTATCAAGCTTTTCGACTTGTTTAAACTTAGAGAAGTTTTAAGAATCTCTAAGGACTATGACCAAAATTTGAATAAAGATATTGTCACATGATTTTAACATAGAAAACAAACATAGGCATTTTGGACGACACAACCATAGCCAAATTGGTGCAATGTTTTGTGCGATGCACACCAATCATAATAGGAGTTGCATTGTTTTTTATTTGCATGATAACCCCAAAGCTAACCTTTGAAAATTGAATTTCCTTCATACCCAAGGCAAACTTAGTGAAAGGAAAATTGTGCCTTTATGATTCCTTTGAAATTTTGACCAATATTTTCAGTAAAATGATAGTCAATTTATTTACAATTGCATTGGTGGCCTCACATCTTCAAATTCAAAAATAAATACATAATGCTAACTTTTCAATATTGTATCTACATGGATATCAATCCACTATTGATTGTCAACATTTGTGATGTGCCTCCAAAGGCTCACAAAATATTGAATAAACTTTTACGTAGTACATTACAAAACCTTATAAACCTTGGGTGTGTTCTCTAGCTCTTCACACATGGATAAGAATCATGAAAGTACTCCAATCCAAAAGACTTTAGAATGAGTGAATTCTTCAACTCAAACTCTTGGTCAAATCAAATTGCACACAACCAAACAAAATAGGGATTTGTGCATTTGGAGTTAATTTTGATTCATAAACTAACCATAAATCCACAGGATTCAACAAAACCCAAACTTTCCCCCCCATAGTATAAGTTGTAACTTTTCATTGCACTTATATTGAAGTGGCAAAAATTTGAGAGTATCAAAATTAATAAGTTATGGTTATTACAATTTGGAGAACTCATAACCTCCTCAAAACTTATCCAAACTTGATTATACTAGGCTTTATTTTATATCAATTTTAATAAATTCCAAAACCATATCAAGTTCTTCAATCAAGCATTATTTGATTTCTCAATTTGTCCTTTAAGTGGATGAAAGTTTGTATAGTAAATTCAAACCCACCCATCATATGGCCATAATTTATACAATGTAGGTTTGTTTTAAAATGTGATCTTATTTTCTTGTAAAGTTTGACAAGATCTTTTCAATGTTAGAAATTATTTGATACAAAAACTATTTGATTATCCAAATTTCCTCTTTAACATTCAACTTTGCAAGTGATAATTCAACTTGAAAATCCTTGGAATGTCTACCTTTGATTCACAAACATCACTGCATATGAGAGTGTGTTTATCATTTCCTACGATTTCTCCTAGTTTTGACTTTTTGTGTTCAACTTAATTCCAACATGAAAGCCTTGAACTTCCTTTGATATTCATAGTAAAACTTTGTCATAGTCCATCCTAAAAGTTTGCCACCCACCCAAATTAGAGCCATGAAAATTTTAACCTCATCTATATTGATTACAATGAACCATGATATAACAAATTTATAAAATCATTTCAATCATTGACTATGTCATTTTTCTCTCTTCATATGGCCATAATTTAAATGGGTAATAGTTTGTAGATTAATCATCGTCATGTTTCTACAATGCATATTAATAATTTAATTTTCCTTTCAAATTTGGTGCATACTTGACGCTAAACTTAAGTATTAATCATCATAATTTTAAAATATTTTTCCCATGAAAATCAAGCTCATGTATTTGGAAAACCATTTGCCATTCCATTGGCATCTTGAGAACATATCCTTTATAAAGGAATTGCTAGGCATGAAAGAGTTAAATGAGGACAAGGGAAAGACATGAAAAGATTTTTAAAATGCATTGTCCATTTCACTAAAAAGATTTTCAATTTGAAAATTTCTTAAGTTTAAAAATGCCTCTAAATTTGAAATTTTTTAAAAGGTTAATTTGAAAAGTTTTGTGAAAAAAGGGAGAATGATATCTATAACTAATCAAATTGTAGATGTTAAATTTTTTTTTAAAACTTACCAGAAACTAAAGTAATGTTTATAACAAAAAGTAAAGCTAGGAAACAAGGTTAAAAACTAAAAATTCAACATTCAACAAACATATAAAGGAAAAAAAAAGAAACAAACAAAAAGCAAGGGCATATGCCATAGGAAAAAAAAAAGGTTTTAAAGAATGTACATGTATTTGCTTTTGTTGAAGTAAAAAACAAGAGTTTAAGCAAAATGTGGTATTCCTTGCAAGTTATTATGATAACAAGTAAAACCATATTATGATCAAAACTTCCTCCCACATTAACAATGAACATTAAAAAGATCATAAACAATTTGTAAAATGATTGGCCCTTATCCTTATGACCCTATAAATAACCGCCAATGTGTCACCTTAAAAGTTATTTAAATTTTTCCACTATTCATTGACCTAATATAATGAAACTACAATTCATATATATATGAAGATATAAGGGGAATTGGAAATAACCCTAACATTGTTTTGGAGACACATTGTACATGTGTCATTTGTTTCAAAGCAACTTGGTGTGGGTTTTGACACATGAACAACACAACCCCAAAGCATAAAGCCCACTGAAACATTGCAAGTTTTAAGTGCAACCCAACCTTGGCATGGCAAGCCCTAAAACATAACATGCCATCGAAACATGGAATGTTTTGGGGGTGGCTCAATGTGGGTTTTGATGCATGGGTAGTGCAAGCCCTAAAACATGGTGTTTTAATCCCATGCCCCCATGGTCCATGTGCTTCATTTGAACCCCATCCATGCCCAAACCAACTTGTAACCCCATCCATCTCACTTTACACCTTTTCCCACTTTTGCATGGACCATGTATCTTTCATTGGACTATTATATCAGGACCATTAATGAAAATAATGGAATATATTTTAAAGTTTAAGTAGGAATTGATTTCAAACGAGATGATTTTTGTGTCAAGCGTTACAACAAACATGTGTGTTCCATGTTTTGGTTAGGGTTTAGTTCCTTGGTTTTATTTTTCACTTTTGTTAGTAATGTGAGTTTTATATTTTCTTCCAATGTGAGTGTGAGGTGATACACACATTGCGTATCCCTTGTTCATGTGAAATGATCTTTGATTTTTTTAAGTTAAAAGTTCAATTACTAATGATAAACAAAAGGAAACATGGAGAACAAATCATTGAAGTTGATAATAGAAAATGTGAAAATAGACAAAATATTGTGTTCATGGAGACATCCATTTGCGAGGAATTATTGCAATTGCTTCAAGAATGTCATAATCATTACCAAAAGGATAAGAAGGAATTCATTTGTGTATTGTAACTACAAGAAGAATTCAAAGATGAAGATCAATGAGCACAAAAAAAAAGGTGGAAAAAAATGTGAATGCCAAAGGAAATTGTTTCACATTCAAGTTGTACCCAACATTAAAAACATAATGGAGGGTGTGCATTGTGCGAGGGGTGGAAACATTTTGGAATATTTGGTGAAGAAAAATGCATTGTCAAAGCCAAGGCACAACCACCTTTCATCTACACTAACTTTGCAAGGAGTACAAACCTTACAACACAAGCGAAAGACAAAAATATCACCTCCCTTGGAGATTTGCAACGTAGTTCAAGATAAAAAATTTATGGTTGTCTATAAGAAAGAACTCATGAAACATGCATGCTAACCATTTAAATAGGTTTCAATGACAAACCATAAACTAGAACACTTAACTTCACCTAAAATTATGCCTATAAAACAATCATAACACAATGGTGTTTGATCAAACCTTATCTATGCGAATCTATAACATTGTAATGTTTCTTTAGGTTTCAACATGTTTCAATTATCAATTATAACCCCTTCAAAAAATAATAATCTCATTATTGAACTTTTGATGGCACGGTTGGTTGATGTTTCAATCACCCAAAACATGGCTACTACCTGTTTCAATCCCTTGAAACATGGTCACTACACTTGGTTGAATGAAATGTAAACTTAAATGTAGTACACTAATGTCTATTGATGATCATTATGTTTCTATTCAATGTTTTATATGTATGTTTCAACTATGTATGTTATGTCCATGTTAATATAATTTTCGCACGTGTGGTGTGATGTAAACTAAAGATGATAACGAGGTTGTTGTTTCAGTCTTCCAAACAATGGACCTTCTAGAAGCATGCAACACATAATCATTGACCAATTCATTCCATGAGTTCTTTTATTATAAAAAAAAATTACAATAATCTATTAAGGCGGATAATGAACACAAGGATAACTTAAGACAACAAAGGTTGGACTTTGTTTTTATCACCTCAAAGAGTTTGATATAACCAATGCAACCAAAATTAAGGCTATAAAGTGAGATTGGAATTTTTTATGGCATATTGTCACCAATGACAAATGTTTACATGTGATTGATAGGCTTAAGTTGCATTGGTCCCATTTTGTTGAAGGAGTAAAATTCATTTCAAATAACTTTGTGTAGATGAACACACCTTGCAAGAGTGTTCTTTGGGAAGTTAGCTAGTTGGTAAAGGTTTTTTTTTGGCACTCATTTAATAAGGATGTTAGTTGTGCATATCCATTTCAAACAGCTAACCATGCTTCCATTAGAAAGATGAGGATAGGAGAATATCACCATGGTTGACAAAAAACTACAAATATATTAAAGCAAGATGGGAATTTATTGTTTAGGGTACAAAAGATTTGGGGGGTAGTAGGGACAAGAAAATAAAGGCCACATATGAAAGCTCATGCCAACATCGGATAATTTACGGATAGGATCTTGTTATTTTTTGTTTTTGTACAAAGAAGGGTAGTAAAAGATATGGTGCACAAAGATGTTGCATTGTTTTAAGACATTTAGGGAAAAACAAATGAGAAGCAAGGTCAAGCTTCACTTATGGTTATCAAAAGATATTAGAAAATCATGAAGACATAAACATGAACTAGGTAAATCTTTGTTGGGGTGTGGTTCGAAATCAAAATGCTACAAGAAGGTGCACCAACAAAACGATGATACCTTTAGACAAGGTTGTCAAATTAAAACGTGCATGCTTGTTTATAACTCAGCTAACATTAGAAGGTGCACCAACATTACTAGTGCTACAAGCACCATATAATTCCATGAACAAAGAATGGAACATTTAAGTTTGCAAAAAAAAAGAAACAAATTTGATGTTAAAAACAAATTCAACTCAAACAACATGATGCCGACAACTAAGAAATCAAAGACTTGGTGGAATGTGATGTGGCTATGCTTGATATGGATGTCTCGAATCACATTTCAAATGAGATGGAACATGTTTCACATTTATACATCAAGTTTTAGACATCCTTCACAATGTTTAAAAAGTGAAAGACCATCATGTGTTTGATGTTTCAAAAATCCAAGTCTAAGTTTTTGAAATGGACCATGTTTTAGAAAGCTTAATATCCCATTTCCATTTGGAATCATGAAAGTGAATGAATTGACTAAAGGTGATGTCAACTTAGAAATGCTCACCAAAATATGAAAATGATTATTCAAGTTGCAAGCTAACACAATTTAAAACAATTTGTTGTAAATCCTCCAATGAAATTTGTGTTGAAGATTATTGTGACGATAATATAACATAACAAAAATAGTTTATAGGTTATGTTCAAATCTTAGGAGGTTCCTATGGAGTCTCCACATGTTTTTGTCAAATGTCCACAAGTTTCAATAGGCTCAATTAGGAAGCTCAAAAACCAAATTGTAGGATCTCCATCCTTTAGTCGCATTGATTAAACAAAAATGCATGGTTTTGGTGATATGATTAGTGAAAAACAATTACAAACATTGGTAGACCCAATTCATATTCCTAGTTCAACTTTTGTTTCAACTAAATACTTAAGTGGTCATGTTTTGATTATAAACACAATTGGCCATGTTTCAATTTAGAACCATTTTACTCAAGTTTTCTGTTTATAACCCAAAAGGTGTTCATAATTCAACTAAAAACCTAAGTGTTCAAGTTTTAACCAAGGACCCAAGTGTTCACGTTTATAAAATAAACAAGTAAAATAAAAACTTGATAATGATTCTTAACTTTAGAAGGTGTAATCCATTGGTAAGGATTAGGTTGATCATCAAAGAGGTGCAAGGTTCAATTCTTAATACTTGTAACCTATATACATGCTTAAAGGGTTAATGTAGGTAGGGTAAATTAGGAAAGTTAGATAGATTAGGTAAGTTAGGTTAGCATTTACATACTTGTTTTTTTACTACCTACCTAAACCTACTTACCTATAGGAGTAGAAAAATACCAATTTGCAACTATAATTTATGACAAAAAAACAATTGTAATCAACTTTGCAACTAAATAATCTTTTAGTTACATAAATGAAGTCACGTTAAGTCTTTAGTCACAAATGATGACTTAATGTGATGTCAACACGTTTTCCATTGATGAAATATATGGTCCACGTATACACTTCCATCCTCTGACAAGTGTATAACATTTGCAATTACTAACCACTCTTTTACAACAATTAAATAACCCTATCATTATTAATTACCATTTGTTAACATAATAATTTTTGGGGCAATTTTTAAAAATTATTGGAGTATTAATCTACCATAGATTTTCACACATGTTTTGACACGTGGCACTTGGAATAATTTTTGAGAAAAATTAAATCTTTATTGAAATCTTCATCTCAACCATCCATTATGATTATTCAATTTAGATGTATTTATATTGTGACATGTGGCACAATAAAATTGCCATGTGGCATATTGATTGAATTTTGGAAAATAAATAAATATTTATTTATTTACATATGTGGGTAGTTAGGTAAAACTATGTGCATAAAAAAATACCTACTTACCTACTTAAGATACATACCTACTTAAACTACTTACTTACTTACCCACATAGTTACTTAAGAACAAAGGTAAGTAAATAAGTAGGAATGTAAGAAGGTAAAAAAATATGTCAATTAAAAAATAACCATGTATATATATTTTTTAATTTTATGTTCTGCCTTTAAGGTTAAACTTTTTTGAATCCATCACAAATGGCACATGATTTTAATATGAAATCCAAAGAGAAGGCACCTTCTTTATATACTTTGTAAAATGACATTAAAAGACAAAACATATAGGTTAAACCTTTGAGTTGCACTTTAATTGCAAATTCAATTGCAATTAAAAATAATTCTTTCATGAATTTTGTACATGTTTTTAATTTTGTAAATTATATAACTAAATAGGTAAGAAATAAGTAACTAATTAGTTAATTAATATGAAATAATTAATATTTATTAGCTATTAACCATCATTTTAATTAATAAATATTTAATGAAATAATAAATAAAATAATAATTTATATTGAAAAAATTAACTAATTAAAAATTTTAATTTTTAGACAAAAAAATTATGATTTAAAAAAATTTAAGTAAAAATTAAATCAGTTTTAATTAATGATTAATAGTAACTAGACAATTTCATTTGTGAAGAATTTATTATTTATTATTCATTGTCTGACTAAATATTTACTAATTAGTAGTCATTAACTATTAACCATAACTCTTGATTAATTACATAAATAAGATTATTGAGATATTTCAAAAATAATCATATTTTTAGAAATAATTAAATAACTAATAATTATTCTAAATAATTATTTATTTCATAATAATTTAATATTTAATCATGTTTAATAAATTATTGACAAATCATTGATTGATAGATATTAAATATAGATTATTTATTTATAAACTTATTAACGTTGATATAATTTTTTTAAAAATAATTAACTATTACTTCATATTTCCTAATAAATAAATAAATAAATATGATAATAATTCATGATTAATGATTAATTATTGTATCAATTTATGATTTACTATCTAATTAATCAACAAAAAGTTCTGAAGTAATTAGTAAATCATATTTAATTATTTGGTATTAGCCTCAATATAATTAAATGATTAAATAAAATCATTTAGTTCATACTTTATGCTAACTAATGAATTATATAAAATAATAATTGCTAGATAATTAATGCTCGATTAATACAATGATTATGTCATATTAATATGACCTTGCTTTATTTAATTTAATCATACCTTAATAAAGATGGTATATTTTTAAATGAACCATACAAAATCAAAATGACTTTTATGAATCAAATATGCTCATAACATGGTCAATTATATGTTTAATATATTTTGAATTCAAACTAAATATCTTAACATACCATGAATACAAATCAAATATGCTTAATATACCTTGAATATAATTAAAATGCACTTTAATATGTTAAATAAACTTAATAAATGTTTAATATACCTTGAATAAAATCTATATAGTATATTCTTAATGTAGTCCACAAAACCCAAGTGTACATTAGTAAATGTATAAACACACCATAATAAGTAACCAAATTGTAATTAATTTTGCAATTAAATGAACATAGGAGTCTATTCTTAGATGAAAAATTCAAAAAACTAGTCAATATGAAAGGATGTGTAGTTTAATAGTCACACCATAGTCGCAAAAATAAACATAAAGTTTAAAAGATGGTGACTAATTGTAAAAATGATAAAATGAAGTTGCAAATGATAAGTAATTGCATGTAGTCACATGTAGTTGCAAATTGAATGGTTACATATTAAAATATTTCTCCTAGTGTTACCTACACAAAAAAATTGTAACAATCTAAAAATAAATAAATTGTGTATAAATTTGAACAATCAAATTTTTCACTATCTAATATGAAAATGACTAATCAAATAGTTCAATAGTCTATTAGAATAAAAAAGACCACTATAATCATGCAAGATAGGTCTAAATCGACTTCTCCATATTGATAAGATAATTTTTTTTATGCATGTCCAAATGGGGTCCTTCTTGACTGAATTTTCTAGTCAAAATAACATGTTTTTGTTGAAAATACAACTTTAAAAAGAGTTCATGCTCATCATTTTGAACACCTTTTGTAACTCACTAACTTATTACAAATGTTAATTCTTCAAAGAATAGGAGGTTGGACATTAATAACAATACACTCATCACTAACAATTTGTGAATAGTTGTCCTTTATTCTAAAAAGAATTTGTTGCTCAACCCTTTCACAATTTGCTACAACTATTTATTTCTTCGACCTTACAAAATTAAAAATTAAATAGGATATCAAAGGGGATAGTGACCACTCATCAATAGTAATCTTCAAAATAATTGACCCCATGACCAACCTGAAAAGAATTCATTGATTAAGCCTTTTCACAACTCACTTATAAAGTACCATTTCTTAATCAAATTTTAAACTTATTACAAATGTTTATTGATTAGAACTTCCAAAACCACAAATTCAAATGAAGTTGATAAGGTACATCATAACCTATTCATCAATGATGACTTGCAAAATGTTTAATCCCTACCAAAACCTTAAAATTGAATTGCACTTTGTTGTTTGAACTTTTTGAATCTTCATGCATTAGTGTTGTAAATTTCAAACTTGCATAACTACAAACAAATTCAAAGTTGAAAGGTGAACAACCCATGAATCATGGTCAAAGGTTTGGTTGAACATTAGATGTTGGAGGAAAGCACCATGGATGATGTAGATTTTTTTAAAAGGCCAAAAAAAAATGCCCCATTTCACCTTTTGAATGAAAGGAAACCACCCATTTGAACCATCAAACAAAAGTGATAGATGTTGCATCACTAACAACAACAAAATCAATGATACACAAATTATCCTCCAACATTTTTCAAGCATAGAAGGCATTTTTGCTCATAGATTTCTCCAAGATTAAAATTGGCAACAAAATTTTAAAAAATCATTTGGGGTGAATTGTATGTAGGGTGGATGCAAAGGGGGTGGATGCAACAAGTTTGATCATTTACATACCATACTTGGATGTGAAAGATGTGAAGATGTGTTCATGGCAATGAATATTTAAGAATGAGTGATGTAGTGTGTGATACCTTTGCATCCATCAATCATGAGGTCAATTTTTATGTTAGATGAAAACAATTATAATTATTCAGCTGCAATTGACCCTAATTAAAATTGAAACCTAAACTTGAACTAAAATATTATCCATTTGTAAAACATCCAAATTTTCTAATTATATAAATACAAGTTTTAAAAAAAAAATGCAATAACAAGGCCATGGTTTTTGGGCATGTTATTAGTTTTAATTGATTATACATAACAATTAATACACAATCTTTTATTTTGCATGTTTTGCATTAGTTAAATAAAAACTATGATTATAAATGAAATGTAGATGAAATTGAATTTGATCTTAAATCAAACTATCTATGGAGATTGAAGGTTTTATAAATTCAAAAAAACAATTGTCATAACCACACCAAAGATTGAATCCACAAGAATGTTTGTGCTTTTCAATAGTGATTTCACTTTGCAGAACCATTGCACTCGCATTTTATTGAAGCTTCATCAAGGTAAAGTTTTTTTTTCCATCATCTCCTTTTTGTGTTTATCGTGTTTGTCGTATTCTTCTAGTCAAGGATTTTCAAAGAATATATATATATATTAATCTCTTTTAATTATCATTTGGAGAATTTGGAAGAGAATTTGAGGGAATTTCAGTTGAAGTTGAAGAAGCAATGGAGAGATCTGGAAGGATTTGGAGCAGACGAAAGCATTCTGGAGGATTTTGAGCTGAAGAAACGATTTTGGAGAGATTTGGAGGATTTTGGAGATATTTGCAGGACTTTATTTTGAGCTGAAGCTGGCGAAGAAACAATAAATAATAATGCTCAGATCTGTGTAGCAGCTGGTGAATTCGGCGGTGTAAGGAATTTTGAAGTGTATAAACAATGGAGAAATGCATGTTGCTGATGTAAAATCGGCAAGGATTTTGAGCCGAAGAACAATGGAAAATATCTATTGCAGCAGCTGTGAATCGGTAAGGATTTTTGAGCCGAAGAAGAATGGAAAAGATTTATTGCAGCAGCTGCGAATTGGCAAGGATTTTCGAGCTGAAGAAATAAAGGAGAAAGCTATCCTTGCCGATGTGAATCGGCAAGGATTCTGAGCCGAAGAATTATGGAAAAGATCTATTGCAGCAGCTGGGAATCGGTCAGGGTTTTTGAGCTGAAGAAACAAAGGAGAAAGCTGATCTTGCCGGTGTGTTTCGGCAAGGATTTTGAGCCGAAGAACAATGGAAAGAGAACTATTGCAGCAGCAGTGAATCGGCAAGGATTCTGAATTTGAGAAACAATGGAGAGCTGCTTCTAGCAGCTATCATAAAATCGGCAACGGTTTTGAGCTGAAGAAACAATGGAGCGATGTTTCTAAGACCTTTCTGTCAATCGGCAAGGATCTTGCACAGAGATCCCGAAGGATCCTAGAACAAATTTCTGTAACAGAGATGATGATCCTCAAGAAATTTGCATTAGTGAAGAGATCTATTTAGCAGCTGCTGGCTTACTGGCTGGCTACGCAGAGAGAGATTAGGAACAGCAGAAGAGAGAAGAAATGATGATGATGCTGCTGACAAAACCAGTGGAAGAAGATCCCGATCGAAGACGACAAACAAGAACAACAAATGATCGAACAGCAGCCCTGTTTTGTCGACTTTGTAGGTAATCCGCGCTCGAAACTTTGTGATAATACGTGTTTTGCAAACTTCCTTGAGCTTTGGACAGACCAGCAGATAGACATTGGACATCTTCCGCTTTCTTGTGGAGTACAGAGCAGCTGCAGATTGATTGATATTGTTTGCTTCTTTTTTTGTTTGTTGTTGAATCTTTCTTTCTTGCGGCAAACAAGAAAAATAAAATCGCCTGTCTGTTGTACGTATCCCTTCTGCACTTGAGATCCCTTGCTCTGAAGCTTCAACTCCTATCTTCTTCTTCGTCGTCGTCATCTTCTTCATCTTCTTCTTCTTTGATGGAAGGTTATCTGATTCCAGCATCATCGGCAAGGAGACAGAAGCGGTCGGGACCGGGGCCTTTGATGGCAGAGAGAGAAGGATAAGGCGCTTTGCGTATTGAAAGAAACGTCCATGTTTGCCTACGTCACAGATGCACGCTCGCGCCCAAGATAGAGAGGAGAGGTGGACGAGAGGCCACGGTGTGCACCACGCATTCCTTTGTAGGTCACACTTTTCTTTTGTTTCTGTGAATCTTTTGTTTGTTTGTTGCTCCTGTTGTCTCTGGGCCTCTCGTCTCATCACATTCGTTTCTCTCGGCTCTGTGCGTGCATCTGTGGAAAAAAAATCTCACAGTCGCAAACTCCCTTTTTTTTCTCAGCAGTTTTTTTTTCTTAGGAAAAAAGAGATTGTCTATGGTTCTTTTCTACTTTTCTTTCACTAGACTCCTCTTCTCTCACACCCTCTCTCTGACTCTGCGTGACTCTTCTTCTACTGTCTTAGACTTTCTGACCTATTATCTTTCTTTGAGAGTGTGATTAGCTTTGATCTTTGGGGAGGAGCAAGTGGAGGAACAGGAACAAGATGAAGAGTCAACAAGGACTACAGTCTAGAGAGAGAAAGAGATCTGAGTGTTTTTAGGTTTGTGGATGTTTGTGGGCATATGTCCTTCTCTTTGTTTGGGAAGATTTGCATTTGGGAACAGATAGAGTTTGGCAGATTTGCAGCTTGTGATAATCTGAATCTGGTGTGCTGCTTCATTCACGCATTTTGCCAAATTGGTCCCATGTGAAAATGTAAAGCATGAGAGAAAGGCACAGACTTAATGCTTTGGGTCTTTGGCATTCCCAATTTGTTGTCATTCTGTGAGGTCCTTGTTGAAGAAGATAGATTGTCTTTGGAGGATTGTTTACTGAGGAAATTCATGCTCATGAGAATAGCAGTTTTGCAAGGTCTTGTGAATTTCAGATTTGAGAAGCAGAAAAGCATTGCTACTGAAAGTTCCATTGTTTTTGTCTCACTCTCAGACATAACTCTTTGGGACTTTGGGATTCCAGCTTTGTCAGCATTCTTGGAGCTCCTTGTTGAAGCAGCTTGAATTGGCAGGATTATTGCTGCTCTGGTCGAGTTCATCACCACATTTGCTCATTTCAATTGAGTTCAGGAAGATCTGAATTCAGTCTGTTTTTGGAACTTCTAGCTGCAGCAGCTAGGTGTGTCCTTTTAGGGTTTGGTGGTGAATTGTGGTTTCATCCGGGTTGGAATCTTTGAGCTAAGGATGAGCCAGGAGACAGAACGAGGATTTGTATCCATGAGGCAGCCGTTCACATGGGTAGATCACCATGTCAAACAGATCACTGCTTTTTGCATGGATGGAGAGAGACGAGGAGCACATTTGAGCATGATGTGGGAACTGGGTGCAACAAAGCACCGCAAGATTGATGAGAATGTGAAGAAATGGGCAGGGGTGTTACTTGATGAGAAGAAACGCACAGCACATTTGAGTGCAATTCATGAGCTTGGCATGAAAAATCATCAGAAAATGGATCGCACCATCCAATTCTGGACCCGCACTGCACAAATCTATGCAAGTTACAAGGTGCAAATTACATTTCTGACTTTTTGCACAGGCATTTCTTCCAAACCTTCTTCTAGTATATTGCATTGCTTATCTCAGGATTTTGAAGCAAAACCCTACTACCACTATTCCAGTGTTCACCTAAAGTGATTAATGGAGGTTTTGGATTGATCACACATCTCTGCCTCCAGCATTTCTGCACAAGAGGAGATTAAAGGGGAAAAACCCTAGAAGCTGACAAAAGAGTGCCCTTTCTCAGGCTCTGCAGTTGCGAGTACAATTTGTGAAGGATGAAGCAGAACAAGAGCGAATGTGGGAAGATCAGCATGAATGGGCAGCAGATAAACTGTACTCTCTGTGCACAGAACTTGGTGGTTTTTTCCTTAAGGTGAGGAAATATTTTATACGATTGTAGTCATGAAACTTTGGGTAACCTTTTTTCTATTTGCATGGTGCAATGGACTGCAGCTGTGGGTCCTGACGAAAACTAGAGACAAACAAGTATGACATGTCATTTCACTTCCTTGCTATATGTACATGGAAGACTGTATATGCTGTGCTACTTTTGTATTGCATTTTTGTTGTCTGTCTTTTTCTAGTTTCTGTTCTTGTGACAGTGGATTTGAAAGCAATCTATATTGAGTCAGGCCTCCTGTTCTGTTCATTGGTCTTTTGAAGGCCTCTCCCCATTGCCCTTCTTTAAAACTCTGAACTGGGCATGGGTTCTAAGGCTGCAAAGTGATGGCAGTGAGTTCCCAAAGTACAAGCTATGTCTTAGTGTTGTCTTTATTTAAGTTGGTTTGCAGAGACAATGCAAATCGAGTTAGTTCAAAATGAACCAAGGCGGTTTGTCATTTGAGCTTTTTAATGACATCAGAGAGCTGAAGGGCTCATGGGTTGGATGTCCTGCACTAAATATGAGAGCAGTCAGCACAAACATTGGCAAAGCCGGATGTGTCACCAATGCCATGGGTGAGGAAGCTAGTTGTTTTATGTGATGGAGCACCAGAAACTCCATATGAGAAGGTTCAGAAAGTTCTTGAACAAGAATTTGGAAAGCCAATGGACTCTATCTTTGAGCGATTTGATCGCAAGCCTGTTGCTTCTGCATCGGTTGCCCAGGTAACACATTCTACCAGAGGGAGAGAAAGATTTCAAGTTTATAATAGGCAATGTCCTATTGGGTATATGCACTGCTAGGAGTTGGGGTAGGGTACCCTGGACTTCAGAAACTCTTTGAAACACAACATTTTTCTCAGCATTTTTTCTTGTAGACAACCTGTAATTTTCTGCACTCAGGGGGCAAAGAGTAAAGAATAGTCAAGCATAGCAACTTTGAGATTTTGGGTCCTTCAAAATGGTGAGCTTGTGTTTTAGGTGACAACAGCTCTTGATCAAACAGTTGGTATATGTGTGGATGCTGGTTATGCAGGTCCATCGTGCAAGAGTCAGGGGTACAACAAATGATGTTGCTGTGAAGGTATCATCATCCCACCCTTATGTTACTGGTTCCTGTTACATGCAGTTCACTTTCTGATCTGCCTGTTATGATTCTTGGTTTTCATGGAGTATGTGTCCTGTGGAATGCATGAGAGCTTATCACTTGGAGAAAATTTCACACTCCAAAGCTTGATTCAATGTCATGAGGTTTTCAGTTGAGGAAACATGACTTGGAATGTTCTTTGGAAGGATAACAGGTCCAGCATCCAGGGGCGCATGAATTAATGATGACAGACATCCGCAATCAAAAGATTTTTGCTGCATTTTTGCAGCGATTTGACATCCAGTTTGATTTACTCTCATTCCTTGATGAACTTGAACACCAGGTTTCCTCACTTCACCAGCTTCTATGTAGGCTCCATGATTCTAGTGGGATTTCAGATGTTTGAGCAAGACTGTATAGCCAGTCAGCTGCAAACTATGGACTATATTCCAAGCACAGTTCTACATACAATCACTCACTCATAGGTGCCAGTGAGCAATGTGGATTGATCATGTTCATATGACCTAGACTGTTAGGCCCTACATGTGCATGCTTTGGACCCTGCCAACTTCATGCTCAGAGCCTGTCCATGGTTTGCCAATCTGAAGTGTTGTGATGTTCAGGTAGAATTTGAGTTTGATTTCATAAAGGAGGCAGGGTCCATGGACCGGATATCTGAGTCTTTGCGGGCAGCTAATTGGGGAAAAGCCCCTATTGCTATTCCTCAATCAGTACCTGGATTGGTCACCAAGTATGTTCCTTTTACTCAAATTTTGTGTGTTGGCATTCTGCTTACGTGAGGGTGTGTTGTGCTGGATAGGTTTCTCAAACAGTGTATTTCCTACCTTTGCAATATATATGCCAGTGTGGCTGTGCAGGGTATTGTACCAAATCTATACTAGTTAGAAGAAGAAATGCTTCCTTACCAGTAAAGAGGAATTGTTCAAAGCCCATCCTGCAATAGGAGACACTTGTCAGATGGGGAGAGTTGAGAACAGTATAGCTGCCGCTCCTGATGAAGGATGCTATCCAGAATTCTTGCTAAAGGAGGACCTGAAATGCTGCATTCAGATCAATGGGTGTGTGCAGTGATTGTCTCCCTGCAAATTAGGCTGGTAGTATTGTTATCATAACCCTGTGGCCTTGCTCATTTGCAGGAAAGTGCTGGTGATGGATTTCATAGAAGGCACACCCATATTGAAATTAGCAGATGAAATGGCTAAGCGAGGAATTAACCCAAATGGTGCCGTTGCCAGAATGGCTAAAAGGTGCCATCCTCATCTTCATTTTTGACAAGGCTATAGCAAGCAGTGACTCAAGAGGACAATCTCTCTATATGTGTACTTTGTTTGGGAGCCTCTTTTGGGCCATTGACAGTATGGTCTTGATCTATAACAGATGTGGCTGTGAGCTCCATTACATTGCAATTGGAAACTTTCTCCAGGTAGAAGTAGAGTATCCATTGCAGATTCATGGTGATAAGTTAGTATGGAATTGTGCTGAATTGGAGCAGACATCTTTATTGTTGATCAGGCAGATAAGCAACCTAGGGCAGGCAGTAGTTAGGGGGTTCATGTGACTGCACAGGGTTGCTTATGACAGTAAGATCACCTCTGTGGATGCAGGAACATTTTGAGGGATTTGTCATCAGCATACGGGCAGATGATATTAAGGGATGGTTTTTTCCAGGCTGACCCCCATCCAGGAAATGTCCTTATCAATAAGGATGGCAAGGCATATATCTCTTACTGGGCATCTTCTTCAATGGTTTATGGTGCTATGGCAAGAGTTTGAGCATGGTGTTAGAGTTTGTTGGTTATATTCAATCATATTGTCTTTTTAAACATGTGAATTTTTGGAATTGGTGAAGGTGGCGCTTCTGGATTACGGTCAGGTGAAAGAATTGGGCGAGGATTTGCGGCTAGGATTTGCACACTTAGTGCTGGCCTTGGCATCCAACAATGTTTCAGAAATTGGTCGCTGTTTCAAGTATTCTCTTGCATCCTCTTTTGATGGTGAATCAATGGATTATTTCTAAGATGATCAGGGCCACAAGGAATACAGTTATGTGAGTGTTTCTAGGAGATGATGCCCAATCTGTTTATTGTGGTTTATGGCAGGAACCTTGGGATTGAAACAGTCCAGAGAGTTGAAAAGGACAGCGACAGTATCAGGACATTGGCAATCCTTATGTTTGACACAAAGCTGCCACCAGGTGTTGCAATTGCCAATCCATTTGGGGATGATTCAGTTCTCAATGAAATCTCTGTGAAGGTGCCTGTATATCCATCCCAGCAACCCAAGCAACTTTTTTCATTCTCTCAAATAATCTGCAACAGAAGATCTCTAATGCTGTGTCCAGTTTTCTAATGTACAGTTGGAATGTTGTTAAATTTTTTTTGTGCATTTGGAGACTATCTTTGTTGATATTTTTACTTAATTCTCCAGCAGATCTATAAAGAAAGCATAATTTTGCTTGCGATTTACCACTGTCAGATCAGCCTTATATGTCATCTGACATTGCTCATTGTGTGAAGCAAAGCTGTTTTGGGTTCTGTGTGTGTTCTTTGTAGGGTGATCATAATACTCCTCCTTATACTGTTTCAGAAGTAACATGTTAGGAGTAGTGGGATGTTAGCAACTGAGAGCAATGAGTGACAAGCTAGAAACCTTTTCCTTGGTGGTGACAGAATTTTCCAAAGGATCTGTTCTTCATACTGAGAACAATTCACATTTTACGAGGACTGAGTGTGGGTATGGGCTGTCCATATTCATCATCGGAGCACTGGAAACCTTTAGCTCAAGAAGTATTGTCAGACAACAGAGATCTCACTGCAAATTCCGTTCCAGGTAATTTCTACAGACTTCGAGTATTCATGGTCCATTTGGAGTCTGTTCCTGGACATAAGGTCTCAGGGTATTCCCATACAGAAAAAAGAATTTTTCTGTGACTGGAAAGAGAGAGAAGCCATGTGAAGGAGCACACATCTTGAAGAATGGAATCATCAGCGACTCAGATCAGGATATTGCTATGCTTAAGGAAGCCAACAGCTAGACATCTTCTTTTCAGGGATGTCACATGTACAATTTGTAGGGGATATGTCAATTTTCTTGCATCAATAAGGAATCATCTGTTCTATTTGTTGTTTAGTCTGTGGAGAATGTAGAGGACCTCAAGATCAATGCTCAATAGTCTACACTTGTCTAGGTACATGAACTGCTATGCTGATGTTAATTGAGTTACCACCACAAATGCTTCTTTAATTGTAGGGCTTGACTGTTTAAGCTTATTTCAACATAAACAATTTGTAGAGAAGGTGATTATCACTGCTATTTTCTGTGTTTCTTTCAGAAATTCCTGTGAAAGGTGAGATCAAGGTAAAAGAGCTGGCCTGGGAGAGACGACGAAAGCTTCGAAGGCTAGGCCGCTTTCAACCAACCCCCTAATTTTCAAGTAAGATTTGTTACTTTAGCATAGTTAGTTGTGTACAGCATTCCTAGTACAATTTGAGAAACTTGCAGAAGTTTTCAATGCTGAAAGCAAGCCTTTTAAATGGAAGTTATGGGATAAAACTTGATGATGTCTCCATTAATTTATGTTGGAATATACAATTTAAGCCTAAAAGCTTGTATGAGAGTTCTGATAAATAAAGTGTTCAATTGGATGCTTAAGCTTCATTGTTTCAAGTTTTTGATGGTTCAGAAAACAGCTTTGAACTTTAGGTTTTTGTGGCCGAAAAATAATGCAAAGATCATTTTGTTTGAAAATCTTCATAGCTTCAATTTTGCAGAGGCTTCAGATTTGATCTCTTGGCTGGATTTCTTATTTGACAATTTGTTTCTTTGTTTTGGTCATGGTGTTTACAGACAATGCATTGGTATCCCCATGGGTACTAATTGTGCAGTCTATTTGGCTAATTTCTATCTCTTTACCTATGAGTTTGATTTCATTAAGTGTCTCTTGAAGAGTAACACATGTCCTGTTGGGCTTCATAGATTGTCCCTGGTTTGTAGGTTTGTGGATGATCTTTTTGTTCCTGATTTTCCAGACTTTGTGAACTTCATGTACCTTAACCAAGACTCTTTTGGTAGCGGCATATACCCAAAAACATCTTGTGAGTTTAATTGTACATCTAAAGGCTTCTCTTGTAATTTCTTGGATCTAGCTGTGAGACAAAGTCCTCAAGGTTTATCCTGTGACATTTTTGACAAACGTTCTCAACCAGAGTATGCTGGTCTTGAAATGATTAGAATGCCTCATGTTCATTCCAATATCTCAATGACTGCAAAGCTGGGGGTTATCAATAGTCAATTTTACAGATTCTTGAGACTTTAGTTGTAAGAAGTATTTTGTGTTTCAGATGGTCAGTCTTATTGTCTTTCTGAAGGCTAAAGGCTACCCTTTAAAAATTCTTCTAAAGAGAACTAGAGGGTTGCTTATTAAGGAAAAATTTCCTAACTTTTGGCCTTTTCAAAATGATTTTGCTTTGGGTCTTGTAAGTGGGGAGCTTCTTGTAAGCCCACTTGTTCATAGTCTTTCCCTGTTTGTCCTTTCCTTTAGTTTTTCTTTTCCCTTTCTGTCATTCTTTGTTTCTTTGTCTTGTCCTTCTTGTTGTGGTCTGTTGCTAGCCAGTAGTATGGCTGAGTCTTCCCATTGCTTCCGGAATTGCAGCAGAAACTCAGTTCGTTTTTGGTGCTTGTCACCGGCCTTTACCCACTGTAGGGAGCTGATGAAGTCAGTGGGGAAGTTGTGGTAGTTAAGTCACTATCATACATACTACTGTCGATGGTCCCTGAAGAGGTGTGAGACTGGCACTTTTGTTCATACCAGTGTGTGTTTTTTGTTTGTTCTGTCTTCCGTAGTTTGGTTCTTTCTGTGGCTTCCTAAGGAAGTGTTAACCTTGCTGTTTCTTCTTCATTGTGAGGATGGAGGTTTCTCTATTCTTATGAAAGATATAATTTAAGCCTATTTGCTTGTTTCAGTGAGTTTTGTGATGCTCAATTAGTGCTAGCTAATTTGCTTTATTTATCACTTCATTTACATGAAAACAGTTTTATTTCCATAGTGGATGAAAGGAACTGCAGCTATGGAATGTGTTTTTTCAATCTGCAATGTGTCTAGTGAGCTAAATTTCAATTTGTTATCTTGTAACGGTCATTATGGAATATTTCTGACTGGGAGAGAGCTCGATCCCAACTAGTGATTGTTGAATCTTGTCTACATTCATTCTAATAGCCAAGTTTTGTGGCATTCTCTCCCTTCTCTTTTTCAATCTTTAGAGGACTGTTTGAATGTCTTCAGGCCAAGGACTCTTTTTTGTTTGTTTAGCCTATTGAGGAGATGTGTTTCACCATCTCCTACAGTGGCAGATGCTGTTGATTTCAAAGTCATAGAATGCAGAAATACATGATGGTGTTATGGGTCTCTGTTGTCATGTACAGTCCAAAGGGCTTTCTTTAGAATGGCCAATGTTTCCTCATAAGATGACTTCCTTTGTTAGGTCTTCCTAGTACTCATAAGTGTGTTATTGCACATGGTCATGCTACCTTTTTATTTTTTGGTCATGATGGAAAGAGCTTCTAGGTCACCAATTTAATTTAGAGCTGCAACATAAGCTGGAGCATGGAAGATGAGAACCCGATAAGGATCACTAGGCAGCATAGATCGTCTAATTGCTTTTGTCATGTCCTGTGTAGTTTTCAGATGAGCAATTTAGGGCAGGCTATGTTTTGATGTATAGCTTTGAGACTGTATTCTGGTTTTCTGAAATGCTAACACTCTTCTTCCAAGTTGTTTTTTGTCAGCTGCTTGTTTTTTTTTCCCCCCTTTTTCAGGGAAACTGGAACTGGGTTTTGAAGGTGGGGAAGATAAGGCCTGAGGATATTCATGAGTACCTATGCTGAGAAGAAGGTCCAAAGTGACTGTGGAGATGTACAAGGAGTCTACATCTCTAGTTACGAAGTGATGTTTGTTTCTTGCTTGAGCTTCTACATTTCTTTGCTAATCCAATCAAAGAATACTTTGCCAAATGTGCAGCTATTGTGAGTTCTAGAAGTGGGTGTTGGAGAAAACCTCTCAGGTCAGGTGGGTTCCTGCACCAATTTTGCGTTATCTTCTCCTCCCATGCTGCCACTTCTCCAATCACATAAACAAGTTGTGCATTGAAGAAGAAAACTTAAGGTTTGTGGCTTCTCCAATCACATAAACAAGGTGTGCATTGAAGAAGAAGACGTAAGGTTCCTTGCTTCTCCAATCACATAGATTAAGGTATGCATCAGAGAAGAAGACTTAAGGATCTTTGAGCTCAAGAAGATGTTGCAAAGTCCTGGGCTTTACCAATACTCACACCTTCTTCACTCAAGAACCAGGTGATTGCACTTCGTTGCCAGCCCTTAAAGCTCTTGCTGTCGAGGTGCACAACCACTTCTCCTCCTGGAAAACTCTTCCTGGTTGCCGCAACAACTTCCTTGATGGCCTCTTTCCATGTCCCCTGAATCTGAGCGTAGTTCTTGCTCTTGAGAACCTGGGGTGGGGGCTCCTCCATCACTAAGGAATAGCCAGACAACAGATGGCCAACCCAGACACCTTCCTTCACTGCAATATCTCCATGTCTGGGAGCGTAATGGCCACCTCCTAACCCTAACAGCACCTTGTCTCCGCTGTTGGTCTCTTGGCTCCAAACTCCGACTCCAGGGCTGCCATCGAGACCTAATCCTTGGGAGAAGAGCATGGCTATGGCTTTGGCTGCATCCTGTCTCTGCCAGTACTCCTCAGTACTACCGATCTCAACAAACATCGCAGGCACTTCTGTCTCTGGTCCATGATGAGTCGCTTCCAGAGTGATCTCGAACTCCGGAAACAGGGATTGACTCACGGCAACAGACTTGAGGAGTCGGAACCAAGGACCGATCCTGGAGTTTGGGGGAGCAGCCCAGCCGGGTCGTCCCCCTGCGGGCGGCGTCTCATGAGGAAGGAGGTGAGGAATACCTATGGGATGTACCGTGAGTGCAGGTCGATTGGAAACCGCTGTATGTCTGCTCATGAAGATGATCTCCGACACTTTCTCCCCCGTTTGCGCTTCCCATCGCCGCTCCAGATGATCTTCATGCACGATTCGTCCATGTAGCTGCAACAAGCGGAAGGAGCCGTGGGCGAACGAGGCACAAGAGTCCAGAGACGGGCCAGGTCGCCAGAGTGAAGGCAAAAGCGCGAGGAGTGCACAAGCAGGGTTGATGGAAGCTACGTCTGCATACGTAGCTACCAGCAACGACACCATCGCAGCAGCAGCAGCAGCAAAAGCAACGCCGATACACCGACAATGAACAAAAGCCCGCAAGCAACAAGCAAAACACAAAGCAGCTCAAATTAGGGTTTGAAACAGAAGATGGTGTAGCCTAAGGATGGCGATAATCCATAGGAAGAAGATATAAAGGAAATGGCGATGACCCATAGGAAAATTCAGCCAAATATGGCTATAAACCAAATATGAGATACAAATTTTGTAAACAACCTTTCTATTTATTACTCATGGATACACAATGAAAACCTAATATAGGAATCTGGTGATTTAATTAATTAATTAATTAATTTGAAACTCCTTCACTTATTATGGCTATTGAAACCCTCCAAAATCACTTCATTTTTGAAATTCACTAGAGAAAATGGCTGTATGAGTTTTTTTTTTTTTACAACCCACTCTTTATATCTACTTGATGAAAGGGAGGTCCATGTAACCATGTTTCTAGGAATTTTGCCACTTTCATGTGTGAGAGAAAGACAAAAAAACCAAAAAAAAAAAGAGAAATCGATGGTTATCAATCCATCTTTTTTGCCTTTGGAGGAAAATCCATGGCTTCAAAAATGTGTCATAACAAGAGCAAGTTGAGGATTTGAGAAGAGTTTGTTCTTTTTTTGGTTGATAAAATGATTAGTGGGTGTTTCTTTACTATTACATGAGAATGTAAAGATAGAATTAGATCTATTGGGTGCTTGGCAATAAGAAGAAGCATTCAACAAGTTTGAGCTAATATAGTTTTAGGTGCAACTTATAGATTAAAGGTAAGAAGGGAGAGAGTTGCTTTTAGAAGAGTAGTTGGGAGCATAGAGGGTTGTGAGATGTGCAAAGTGTGAATCGATTAGGAGCATCTTGACACAACAATGACGAAAAATTATTTCCAACTCTCATGGGATGTGGTGCAATCACTAATTGGATATGAGGTGCAATTCAATGATTATCTATGCACGTTTTTTGAACAAGATCCTCGTACACACGATGATGCGTATACAAGTAGGCATGGATTATGTACCTAGTGAGATGCAAGTTGATCTCTTCCAACTATCTTGCAAATCAATTTTCAAGGAGCTCTATCATGTGGTGAAGGATGTAGAGGCAATCATATGCAGTTGTGGCAAGACCAAAGAGTGGTTGGAGTTGACAATCAAGCTTGTAAATAGCACTGAACTTTTTGTTGAAGTTCTTTATAAGCTTTAGTGCTATGAAGCCATTATTTTGAATGTTGTAAACTTAAGGACATCAAGTGACTCTTGGACAAGACATCAAAAAATATATATACCATGAGGATGTATGCTTGGTGAGATTATGAGAGTTCTAAAAGGAGGTTAGAGAATTTGCAAAATTATACAACAAATTCAATTGAATTGAAGTTCATGAAAACATTTGACTTGTTGACCATAGGACCAACAAAGGTCATGTTTGGCCAACTCATTAGTGAAAGAAGGTTTTAGTCAGTTAAGGAGGTAAAGTGCTTGGGTTAAAGCTTTGATTTTAAATCCTTTCAAAGGGCTTATGTAAGGATGAATAATAGTGTCAAGCAAATAGCAAAGATATTGGCAAGCCATTCTCACCTTCACATTGTGCAAATATTTGGTCAATTTGGCAAGGACTTCAAGATTTTTTCCCTTGTGATGGAACACATGCACCAAGACCTTCAAAGTTACCTTGAAGATGGTGTCAACAATTCATTGGTGTTATCTAACCTTCCTATTGCAATGGATGTCATGCTACAAATAGTTGGAGAATTTCAAATCTCCACATGTTCTTTTCAATTATCCTTCACAAGACAAAGAGATGGCAAAAGTTGGGTACATACAAGCCAAAGTATCACTTCATAGCTTATCACATACCATTGACTCTCGTGGCATTTCACATTTTGACTTGCAATACCACTTGGGGACAACAAGATGGATGGCACTTGAGTTGATTCCAAACAACACTTCTCGCAACATGGAAATTTATAACCCATTCAAGGTAGATGTGTACAATTATGCTATCATTTGCCTTGAGATCTTCACAAGGGTGATCCAATTTGCAAAAATTCATGTAAGTAAAATTAAAGCCAAGAAAAAGGCAAGCACAAGGCCAACCTTACCTACTTCCTTGCCCAAGTTCTTGTTGTCCTTGATGGAGCGGTGTTGGGATGAAAGGTGACAAGGAGGCCAACTTTCTCATCAATCTACAGTCAACTATGTGACATTAAAAGTATTTTCATGACAAGTGATTTTATAACTAATTTGTACAAGTTAGTCTAGTAAAATTTGTGAAATGTTTTCTTCTATTAATTAGCATGTCTCACTCACTTTTGAATGGCCTTGGTTTTGTGACAAAGAAAACATTTTTTTCATTTAAAGTAGTAATGAAGGATGCCTTCAATGTTTGTGAAATTTTCATGAATTCAAGTGAACATTCAATCTTTATAATTAATGCCTTGGGTTTTGCCATTAGTTGCCACTATGGTCATTCTTAGTTTTGATATGTCATGCTTTAAGATCCTAATATTTCTGTTTTCTGTATGAAATGGAGTAGAGAATGATGGTCTCAATGAGAAAGAAAACTGTTCCTTGAATTCCACAACAAAAGAGGAGGTGGAAGACATGGACTTTGAGTCAAAGGATGTTTCAAATGGTGATCAGTAGCTAGAAGGTATTTTTCCTACATGTCTATTGCAGCTTTCATGTTCATGGTTTATGCATGAAGTAACACAAGTGTGGTTGATTGAAAATATAGTGAAAATGAAGAATTAGTAAACTTTGTTTTTGTTAGAACTTCACGAAAGAGGACTTCACAAATGCTTCACAACAAATAGTCATGGGTACTTTCTACCCATGCAAAAGTTTATTGGATTCTATAGTTGAAATAAACATAATTGTGATGTGTGTTTCACATAAATGTGACATCACATCTTGCACACTTTGAGTTGTGTTCTTGTAGGTGCTAATGATATTGGGTTTAGTTTTGAAGGAACTTCATTCAACCTAATGTAGTCATTATTAGTTTGGATATGTCATGTTTTAGAATCTTAACCTTTTTTTTCTATGCATGGATTGGAGTAGAAAGTGTGGAAGTCACAGATGATGGTGTCGATGAGAGTTGCACAATAGAAGAAAAGATCGAAAACACTGACTTTGAGCCAGAGGATGTTTTGGATGGTGATCAATCTTTGTCAAAGTTGAATGATTCAGCTGGTTGTCAATCTGAACTAGAAGGTGTAACTCCACCTACATGCTTGTTGCAAGTTTCATGTTATGGATGAAATGGCACAACTATGGTTAATTCAAAATGGAGCAATGAAAATGATTGTCATAGATCATAATTAATAGACTTTGTTCCTATTAAAGATGACTTTACAAATTTTTCACAACAAATAATCTTGGGCTTATGTACTTCTTACACACATGCAAAATATTATTGGATCATATTGTTGAACTAAGAGTGAATGTAATGTGTGTTTCACATCAATGTGACATTACTTACATCTTGCACATTTTGAATTGTGTTCTTGTAGGTGCCAATGATATTGATTCACACCTTTGAAGCAACTTCATTCAACATACAAGTTCTCAAAGTAAGGACTTTAACAGCCAAATGTGACCTAGATGATAGAACATCAGGCCAAACTTCAAAACTAGACATGAATGTCTTACAATGCAAATGCATGGTTCACATAATATTGGCTAGCAAATGTTATCTCATGAACAAGACTCGTATAACTTGGGCGTAGCCAATATATGAGTTGTTCCGAATTGTGAAGAAAGCAGATTTGATCATGCAAGAATGCAGTGATGAGCAAACACCCCTGCACTACCCAGATCTGCAAAGACCTTACCAGCTATGTTTCTCAAATAAGAAATGGTCAACTGCGACACATATAGCTGTGACACAATGAATAAAATAATACATATACTATATTTGCAGTTTTGCACAATGACTACATTACTATATTAAAACTATATTTGCAATTTGTTTCTGCAATGGTTGTTGGTGAATCCAGCTGACAACCATACCACAGATGTGGTGGTGTGATCTGTGGCGGTGACCAGTACTATCTTATTAAGCAAACTCATCCTGAGTTTGTGATATTGTCATAGAAAGCTCAAAAAACTCCAAACCAAATGGATAGGTAAGATCTTGTAATACTGGTTTTCCAGAATGGAAAGCATGGTGCCTGCAGTAGGTCCTTAACACCCACACATAACTCACAGAATGGTGTGCTTGTGCAGAGAGAAAGAGATTGCTATATTCTCTAGCAAACCTAGTATACCTGTTACCAACAACCCAAATATATCAATAAGACAATTCTTCCCTTCTGAGCTACTTATACTCCAAAGAATGACAAAGTTGCATATGGTTGAAGAATGTGAAACTAGCTGACTTTGCACCCATACCTGCCAATAATCATGTGTTGAATTAAGAAACTCTGTTGGTCCTTGCCCTCTGTTAACAAGCCTCTATCTAATTCAGCCCTCTAGACAGCCACGCTTCACATTCTTCAACCATTGTGCAACTTCTTACCTTGAGTGTCAAAAGAGCAAGTAGTCTTTCATAAGTCCTTCAGAAGGACAAGATCATAATCCAAGGATAGTCTTCATCTGGTCCGGAGAATGGCGCATCATACTCTTGGGGTCAGGGTAGCCATTAGCAGGGTCTGAAACAGCATTGTACACAAGCTCATATGCATTTGCTAATGCTTCTGCCACTCCAACACATGTCTCACTCCTTAGTTGCGGGACATGTATCTGCTCAAACTCTGGTACAGCTCCTTTGTTGCTGCCCAGGAGACCAAAGAAAAGTTTCAGTGACTCTGCAACTGCTGTAGGTGACATCCCATCAGCTTCAGCCATTGGTTTTCCATCATCCTGGTCCTCTTCCTTTGGCACAATTTCAGGTTGTGTACCTTTCTGCAACTTATCTTTAATGTAGGCCACTTTCTTTTGGAGCCCACAGCGGTCAAGAATAATCCCCACTTCTGAGTCTACTAAAGCTGCAATGTGGCCCTCAATTCGTGATTGCAGAGATCGAACACAAACATCTGCCACTCTGTGCACAGCCAAAGGTTGCTGAATGGCTGACAAACAATTGATGATAAACATTTTGCGGATTGCCATCACACCTTGAGCAGGAAGAATACCTGGTGTCCCACTAAGTAGTGTCTCAACTGATGATAACCTTCGTTGGGAGGGTGACAATCCCGGAAACCTCTGTCCATGTCCAGGATCTGGGATTCCACTTGAACCGCGTTTGACAGCTGGTACGGATGTCTTGGATCCAAATGCCTCAGCTGATCGCTCACACATCAGTATAACAGGGTCCAAAATTGCCTCAATCACAGGTCCAAAATCTGGTTTCTTACTGCCTGCTGGCACCATCATGCTCTCATAGGTGTCAATAAGCTCCAGCAAAAGTGAGACTGCCTCGGTGACAGCAGGTGGAGGGGACAAATCCACTGCCACAGGTGCAGGGTACTTCAACAACCGATCTCCCCGTGCCTTCATGATGTCAAACACAGTTCGCTGTGCAGCATCTTGCAAGTCTCGAACTGTACAAGAAAGTGCCGCGTCATGACCTAAGAGCTCTGACACAGTGTGACCATAAAACTCAAGAAGGTTGTTGAGCTTGTATGCCAACAATAGACTGGGCTGTGACTGGAGCACTTGCTCCACTCGCACTTTGAAAGGCCTGCAAACACCTTCAAACACACGATCCAACACAAATGCCATGTCTGCCTCTGCCTTCCCGTCTTCTCTCTCCCACTCCTTTGACATTCGGCCTGATTTTGATGACACCAAATTTGAAGCTTCTGTGGAGAATCTGCGTGAGGTGGTGCCCAAGGTAGCATCAGTGCTAAATAGTGCCATGGCCAGCTCTCTCTCTGATGCCAGAGCTTGATGCAGCCATCCCAGCATATCCCCAACATAGCGGAGGGGGTCATGGGCATGCACTTCGATGGGTCTTGGCATTCCTCCAGGTCCACCGCGTGTAAGAGCACTAATGAAGCGGCGGAAAAGGGCATTGTGTCTTGTATTGGCTACCTCTTCAGCACAGTATCTGAAGAGAACAGGTCTCTCCTTCAGAGAACGAGCAGCAGTTTTGAGCAGATCACTCACCTCAGGAGTATCGTTATCCCCCAAGCTTCGACATTCGGCCTGCACCCATCTGCAGAGCCGTTCATACGCTGCTTCCTGGTAAACGGCCATCATATCCATGAGCTCCAACCCTGCGCGTTGATGATGTGTGCGCAGCAACACTTTGCAGTTAGCGTGAATCTCTTGGACTCGCAGGAGCGCTTTGAAGAAATCTTCACTGAGATCCTCTTCTCGCAATGCTGCGACTTCTTCAGGATGCAGTTGATAGTTGTTGAGGAACATAGTGATGAGATCTTGTCGCTGCGTGGTGTAATCCAGCTCCTGCTTCAGCCGTTCGGTGGCGGTCACGATGTCGCCTGTCATGCTACTGCAGCTGCTTAGCGACTTGGCAATCCTGTCACAGCACTCCGCCAAACCCGCAACTTCTGATTCCACCGCATCCAGAGCCTTTTGTGCCGACTCCGAAGCTGTCAGAAACTCCTCATTGATCGAAAGACCTCGTCTCTCGATCGTCGCTCGCAAGTTCCGTCTTGCCTGAAGCGTGTTGTCAGCGTAGAAACTGGAGAGCGTGCCGAGAGATGCCAGAAGCTCTGGCGAATCCGTTCGCGTCTCCAAAACTTTCTTTAGCTTCCGGGCAAGACCCGGAGCCAAACTCGACGTCATTCTTGCATTCAGATCGCTATCAAAAGCCACCATAAAAAAAGAAAAGAAAAGAACTACCACTTTCTCCTATCGCTTCTCACAGAGAGGAAAAAAAAAAAACACCTTCCCAGATCCAAGAAACAAACAAACCAACAACCGAGCGCAAAGGAACCACGATCACCACGACGAGGACGACAACTGCACACTCCTTGCCTTTGGGTCCCCCCTCCCATCAAACCCTAACCCTAATGTGAAGACCGATTAGACAGTTAATTAGTTAGTGTTGTGGCCGAAGTGACAGGGGAGTTACTAAATTGATTGATGTGGAACTTAGCTTTATAATTGCAAGAATAAACAAAATTTAGGGTTTTTTTTGTTTGGAGGGAAGGGAAAAATTTGAATGGACTAATTTTGTAGACTAGAGTTGTCTTTGGGCACCAATCAAACTTTACACCTAATGTCAAAATGGGAGATTAGTAAATTCATTAGTTAATTTTGTTTGCCTAATTTATGTAGGCTTGGGAAACTTTATTGCAAAAATAATAAGGGAAAGCTTATGGTTTTTCATTAGTCGATGTTGTTGTTGCCTAATTCATGTAGGCTTGTGAAACTCTCTATTGCAAAGAATAACAAAATTTAGAGTTTTTCATTATTTGATGATGTTGTTGCCAAATTCATGTAGGCTTGTGAAACTCTATTGCAAGAATAACAAAATTTAGGGTTTTTCATTAGTCAATGATGTTGTTGCCAAATTCATGTAGGCTTGTGAAACTCTTTATTGCAAAGAATAACAAAATTTAGAGTTTTTCATTATTCGATGATGTTGTTGCCAAATTCATGTAGGCTTGTGAAACTCTATTGTAAGAATAACAAAAATTAGGGTTTTTTATTAGTCAATGATGTTGTTGTTTGATTCATTTATGTAGGTTTGTGAAACTTTATCGCAAGATTAATAAAATTTAGGGTTTTTCATTAGTCCATGATGTTGTTGCCTAATTGATGTAGGCTTGGAGAAAACTTTAGTGCAAGAATAACAAAATTTAGGGTTTTTCATTAGTCAATGATGTTGTTGTTTAATTCATTTATGTAGGTTTGTGAAACTTTATTGCAAGATTAATAAAATTTAGGGTTTTTCATTAGTCCATGGTGTTGTTGCCTAATTGATGTAGGCTTGGAGAAACTTTAGTGCAAGAATAACAAAATTTAGGGTTTTTCATTAGTCAATGTTGTTGTTGTTGTGTAATTGATGTGGGCTTGTGAAACTTTATTGCAAGAATAATAAAATTTAGGAATTTTCATTAATCAATGTTATTGTTGCGTAATTGATGTAGAGGCTTGTGAAACTTTATTGTAAGAAAAATAAAATTTATTAAGTTTTTGTTTGAAGGAAGAATGGAAAGGGGAAAATAAATGAATTAACTAAATTAAATTTATTGTTGGGCCCATTAACTTTAACCTTAATGTTTAAAAAAAAGAGGATTAATCAATGTTGTCCCTTAAGTGACAAGGGAGGCCATTACATTGATGTGCATTTGTGAAATTTTATTGTAAGAATAAACATAACTTAAGGGTAATTTTAGACAAGGGTCCAAGGACCAAAAACTCATGAACCAATTTGAAGCAAATTGAACCTTGAATTGAACCTTTGTTCACATTTTAAAAAACCATTTTTTCCTAAGGTGTATTGAGTGTGTTTAAAGGCTTGGGGTTCAATTCAAAGGTCCAATATCAATAATGTGTGATTGACATGTGAGACAATTAATTTAACTTTTGATTTTTCTTATTTTTTCCATGGTTTTTTAAATTTTTCTTTTCACCTCCAGTTCATGCACTTGGAAAGGCTGAAAATGCACTCCTTTTAACAAACAATCACTTTGTGAAGATTCATAAAACCAACCATGTTAACTCTAGAATTAGTAAAAAGTGGAGGAGCTAATGTGCTTTTAAGAATGTTTTCAATCCATAGCATGCCTTCCATTCTCACAAAATTTGAACGACAAAGGTTTTTTAAAAGTATTGGAAAAAACAAAAACCGAAGAAATGAACAACTTTAAACTGTAGCTTACACTTTGGTTTTCCAAACCATGAGCTTTTTCATTTAAGTTTTTTTTTTTTTTTTTGGTTTGGACCAATTGGTTTTGCCTCCAAAATGATGCCATGCCATGTAGGTTAAATCATAATTTGATTTGTTTTGGTCATGGACCCTTGTTTAAAGGCCTTGGGACCAATTTAAAGTTCTTGACCAAAAGGAATGTTCAATCCCATTAGACCCTGTTCCTTGGACCCTTGTTTAAAGTGGCCTTAAGGTTTTGGTTTGGAAGGAAAATTGACAAAGAAAATAAATGGATTAATCAAATTAGATTTTCCTTTGGATTTCATAAACCTTAGCCTTAATTTAAAAATATGCTACAACAAAAGGTGTTGTTGTATGTCAAGTGATTTCATTAAATTTTGAATGAATTCATTAATGATAGTAAATTATGGTTAGTTGAAAAGTAGTGAATTCATTGGTCTAATGAACAAAGACTAGTGAACTACACCCACATTTTGTAGTAATGATAAAGGATTATTTAGTTCATTAGTCATTATTGTCACCTAAATGGTAAGGGAGGTTAAATTAATGTAAACATGCCAAACTTTGTTACAAGAATAAAAAAACCATTGGGTTTTGGCTTGGAAGAACAATTGGAAAAGGAAAACAAATGCACTAATTAAATTTAAATTGCTTTTGGGCCCCATCAAATCATAACCTTAATGCCAAAATAGTGGATTAGTTTGTGTTGTTGCCTTAATGATTAAACAAGTTACTAAATTGATGTAAACCTACCAAAATTTATTGTAAGAATTTATATAATAAAAATATTGGTGTCTACTGGTTGGAAGTTAATTTCATGCCTATTTATAATTTGATTTTTCCCCTCTATGCACCTATTCATAAACATACCTTTTTTTATACACAATTTTTTTAAAAAATTCATTAAGGTGTTTGGGAGGTGTGTTATCACATGGACAAATAAATGTGTTTGTTATCCCGTGTGATAGGTTTTTTTCTCATATGAAGGACATTATAAGAAGATCATAATAAGATCATAATGCATTCAATATGGGCAAAAAAAAACCCTTTATACAAAGGCATGAAAATTTGCACATGCAAGACTTAACAACCCAAGAAATAGGATTTGAATAAGGGTTGTCATGTAAAACTTTAAAGATCACAAGAGATAAAACAATCTTCAAGGACTACCATGGGGAAGACAACCTTGCCTTTCAACACAAAATCAATAAACTAAAGTAAACACAAAAACAAACTAGGATTTCCAACTATCCATGGAGAAGGCAAGAAGGTAACGACTTTCCACCCCAAGACTATTAATTTAGTAGACTTATACTTTCCAAACCTTGCAACCTTGCCATGGTTAAAATGTTGCCTTCCACCAAAAAGCCTACAATTTTTTCTTATTGTCCTACAACAATTACCTTCCAATAAGCTAAAATAATTTAGAGAACAAATCCTAAATGTGACACAAAAAAATAGAATAAATTAATGTGAAAATTATAATATTATACATCAAACTACAATAAATTACTATCATTTTAAACAAGAAGTAAGGCAAAAGATGAAAGAAATAAAAAGAAAAAGAATACACAAGTTTTTCAACTTCGCACATTTTCCTCCATTATTATTTCTTCTTGATACCAAATATCTTTCTTTCATTCTTCCAAAAACTCTCCATACAAAAATGATGGGAATCCATCTCCTAATCCCCTTCTTCTATAAACCAAACAAGGTCCATATCCCATTCACAAAAATAGACTCCTTATCCTAATCCTTTCTCAAATCTTTTTTAGTTGAGGGGTAATCAAATACCAATCACCCATTTCCATGGGCTAATTAATCTAATGGCTTCATCCTCAAAATAAACTAAAAAATGATAAATAATTTATCATTAATAATTATCTAATTACTATGAGGCCCATAGGACAAGCTTATTTAAGCAAATTTTCTACCTTCAACATTGTCGTTCATAAAGGTCAATTTGACATAAAGCTTTTTGAACAAGAATGCATTCAAAACAAGATGTTTTTAAAAGATTGTAGTGTGACCAAACAATAGGTCACCCGATTAGTGTGAACATAACCTGTTGTTTGAGCTGATTTTGTAGCCGTCAATGGTTCTGGCTGCAGGGATCTCTCCATTACTACTGGAAAAATGCATGGCGGCTACTTCTGGTGATACTGCGAAATCCGATCACGCGCGAGTGAGGCGGCGCGGATTATGGCAGAGTGGAGCTGCATTGATGAACGGGAATGGACACAACGCCGGCGGGGGAGAGGAGAGAAGATCGAAGAGACCAAGGAGGACCGGTAGAAAAAGGTAGAAGATCAGAGAGATTTGGGAGAGCGTGGTAGGCAAGAAGGTAGTGTAGATCATGGTAGAAGAGTGTAGAGATGCACAAATTAATAGCGAAGAAGGTCTTTTAGCTCTAGCTAGTTGTTGAAATTTTTTGTTGTGCCAACAATTTAGCTGGGCAGATGTGAACAAAGTTGCGGGAATAGCTGAGAAAGGTTGTAGCTAAGGACTTTGTTTTTGACGAATGCAATACAGTAAGAATGCTTGTACTCGCTGGGCTTTTTATGAATGAAGATGTAAGCTTCAGATTCGATAATCAGAATCTGTTGGTTTTGTAAGCATAAGTGACGTTTGTGTGAAGATCAGTGAGTGTAGGCAGGAGAGTGTTAGATGAATTCGGGAAAATATCAGAAGTTGTTGGTTGCTGTCAAAATCGCAAGGAACTCGATTTGGTGAAGGCACACTCGATCGTTCGGTTTGTTGTTGGGTTTTACACCCTCTCTTTTTGGTATCAAAGCTGGTTCCGATCTGACAGTTTTGGTAGAACTTGTGGATGTCTAGCGAATAATGATAATTGAAGTATCATGTCTACGCCTAGTGCAGATGAGGTTGGAATAAAAGAATTAACACAAGAGGTCCATGAACAACAAATAGTTAATAGGTTTGATTATTTGACTACTCAAGGGGGACCATAGAGAGGAGCGGTGGTCTTGTGTTTATTGGGTTTTGGAGTGGTAACACTTGTGGGTATAGATCCAGGGGAAGCTCGTGTCGGAAACATAGCAGTAGAAGTAGCTCACAGTGGTTTCTACACGCGCGCTAAGGTTTGGTTGAAGGTGAGAGATGGAGCAAGGGGATGGGAGTCAATCTCAGAGCTACAAACGCAGTACTACTACACCTCGTACCTTGCGTAGAGTAACACTTTTGTTTGCCGAGAGGCAGCGTAGTGTGCCTAGATTAGGAAACATTTGGGTTCCTAAGTCTGTTGTATCACCTAACCATTTCACCAGATTTTACATCCCTGGTGTGGAAGATTTGTTCCAGATTACAGATCGTCTTGTCAGGGTGGAGCATGGTGGATCGAGAGCTCGTGTTATCAGTTGGAGAATATGGCGCGATTTAGAAGGAAAGTGGCAGTTCCAACAATAATCCACAAATGAACAGAGTTTTTCTGTTCTTCCATCTAATTTTGCACCTTTGAGACCAGTAGCAAAAGGAGATAAATTTGAATTTGCAGATTGAATCGTATAACATTTGTTATTCTCAAAGTCCAAAACGAGTAGAATAGACTATAAAACTGTTCGATGCTCTGATCGCCGATAGTTGCCTAAGAATCGAGTGTGTGGTAGAAAGTGCTACAATTTTGGTGTGAAATTGAACGTTTGCAAGATGACCAGTCCCCAGGGAATGGATGAATTGTTCTAGGGAAGAGACCATGAGGATGTCAATGACTGGGCAGAAAGGCTCACCATGGCAGCTGAGGTGCGTGATTTGAATACGAACAAGCTCTTCAAGATTGCAAAGTTGAACCTGAGGGGTAGAGCAAAGGAGTGGTTCAAGAGGATGCAACCAGCGCCAGCCGATTGGCCTGAGTTGCGGACTCTGATCATACAAAAGTATGGAAATGTGGATGCCGATGACATCAGGATGAAGCTTGATGCCATCAAGCAAGAACCCAAGGAGAGGGTTCAAAAATATTTTGAACGTCTTGATAGACTGTTTCAGAGGGGAAGGATACAAGACGCCGAACAAAAGAGAAGGTTTTTGGCCAGATTAAGGCCTGAAATTCGAAAGTTATGTGTGATAAGGACGTTTGTTGATATTGAAGAGCTGGTGAGTGCTACCACTGAGTTCGAGAGAGTACTGGGTGAGCTTGGAGAGACTCCATTCGAACCCCTGAAGGAGGAACATGAAGAGGGAGTTGCAGAGACGATGATGGAAAAACAGGTTACTGCTTTAAACAACACATTCATTAATTTTTTGAAGGGAATGTGCTGAATCCTGTCGCATCATCCTCTTCCACCATGTTCGGTGGGTGCCAGATCTGTAAAGGAGGAGACCATATAGCCACTACATGTCCGAGACTGAATGAACCACGACCGAAATGCGCCAAATGTGGCATGTCTCATAAGACAGAAAATTGTGGGATAAAATGTTCCTTTTGTTCAAGTTTAAGACATTCAGAAGACAGGTGTTGGAAGAAAACCAAGGATGGGAAGTCACATTTTGGAGTAGCAAACTTCCTGGAAGTATTGCTGAATGACGAAGAAGCAACTCTGCAACAACTCAACAAGTTGTGTGGGAATGAGAACATATTCTCATACACTCGAGTACCCAGGAGAAGAATGCATGTCAAAGTGGCATCGACAAGCACTGAACCATCTCCTGAAGCTGCCGAAGAGGGCACAGGAATGAATCGGGAGAATTCTATCAGGTCGAAAATTCTGTCCCATTTCATTAAAGGGAAAGTTTCAATGACACCCATGGAAACAGTGCTGATGATACCGAGAGAATTGGAACACCTAGAAAATCTAGTAAAAGTGGCTAGAAAGAAAAAGGATGCAGAAGCTGCGAACAATTAGGTGTCCATGGTTTCGGCAGCTCCAACACTTCGACGAATCTGCATCAACAAAACACATAGGAGTAAAACATTCCACTTATCGGTGGAAGTAAATAGCTATTTGGTAGAAGGACTTGTAGACACTGGAACATCGATGTTTGTCATGGCGGCTGCAGTAGTTCGAGAATTAGGACTAATGCACATGGTTTATGGATCTGAAACTTACAAGACCACATCAGGAGCAGTTACGCAGGCTCTTGGTCAAATCGATGACGTACCGGTCAAGGTCAGAGGTGTGCAGTGCACCATGACCTTCATGGTGGTGGACACGGACAGCTATGACGTGCTGCTTGGGCTTGATCTTCTGATCAAAATTGGAGCAATTGTCGATGTGGAGCGAAGGTTGATCCAAGTGAGGCACGAACCAAGTACCAAGGTAGAAGTGTTACCATTGACCATGGTAAACATGCTACAGAAGATGAACTCGAAAACTCTGATGCAGGAAGTTGCTAATGCTCTGGGAAACACGCATCTTAATGGAAATTTGGACACAATTGTCAGAAAGCCATCTTTGTGTGAGCACGTTGCAATAGGACGAATGGATGCACTGGCATCAGATTTCGACTCTAATACAGATGAGGATCGTGTAGGCGGGCTTCAACTAGTGGAGCCAGTTGATGACGAGTCTGAGTTCGGAAACACCGGACTTGAGGATTTGGTATTGTTGGAAGGACCACATCAAATGCTGCAGCTGACGTTGCAAGAACAAGCTGATGATTTCATGAAAGAGGAAATCACATATGCTGATGACTATGCCGATTGGATCAAGTGGATTTCTGATGCAGAGCAAGGAAAGCAAGCTCTCCTTGGAGCCGCGACTTGCGCAGAAGTTCATGTGCTACTACAAGTCCAGCAAATGGACCTTGTTGACTCTCACAACAGCTCCAAGGAGCGGTTGGCGTTGTCTAACGACCGTAAGGCAAATTTGAGGTGGGGAGAGATTTGCCAAAAGATTCGAGTTGATCAGCACCTGGATGAGAAGAAGGAACAACAACTATGGGGAATATTGGAGTGATATCAGGATGTGTTTGCTTGGAACAAGGGGGAGTTAGGTTGTTGTACTATCGGAGAACACTCCATAGACACACAAGCATTTCCACCTTGCAAGGTAGCTCCTGGTCGATTGTCATACTGGGAGGAGGCAGAGGTAAAGAGACATATTGATGTGTTGGTGGAGTTGGGCAAGATGAAGCCGAGTGATTCTGAGTACACCTGTCATGTGACCCTGCCAGTGAAGAAGGACGGGGGTAGGCGATTCTATGGAGACTACCGACCACTCAACTTGCAGACATGGTGCGATTCGTTCCCCATGCCTCTTGTTGACGATGTGATTTCCCAGCTGGGGAAATCAGCCTGGTTTTCTGCACTAGATTTGCAGTCAGGATTCTAGCAAATTCGTATGGCTCTTGAAGATATGAAAAAAACGGCATTGGTTACCAAGACTGGATTATATGACTGGACAATTATGCCTTTCGGTCTTAAGAATGCGACCAGTACTTTCACCAGAGCAATGTCGTTGGTCTTCAAGGAATTAGGAGATAAGTTCCTGAAGGTATTCGTGGATGATCTCAATGTCCATAGCGAAAATTGGGAAGACCATCTGCGACACTTGGAAGCTGTACTCTCCAAGCTTAGGGAGGTGAACTTGAAGCTGAACCCAAGCAAATGTTGTTTTGCTGCTGAAAGTATCGTGTTCCTGGGCTATGTGGTCAGTAGGGAAGGTATCAAGCTAGATCCTAAGAAAATTGATGTAGTGTTGCGTTTTCCAGAACCAACGATGGTCACCAGTGTCAGGTCTTTCCTGGGACTGACAAGGTACTACCGAAAGCATGTACGAGGATATTCGAGGTTGGCTGGTCCGCTATTTGAATTGACGAAGAAAGACGTTGCATTTGTGTGGAATCAGGACTGTTAGCAGGCGTTTGATTCTTTGAAGAAAGCAGTTGTTGATGCTCCCATACTGGTACGTCCGGACTTCAAAAGGCCATTCTACCTCAATGTGGATTGGTCAATGAAAGGGGTTGGTGCCGTCCTGTCACAAAAGGAGGGTAGATTTGAGAAAGTGGTGGTGTATGCCAGCAAAGGTCTGACGGTGGCGCAAAGGAAATTTCACCCCATGGAAAGGGAATGCTATGCATTGATCTGGGGGATCATGCATTTTAGGCAGTATCTGCACAGGAACCATTTTACTCTACGAACAAACCATAAGCCGCTTGAGTGGTTGGCGACGGTGTTAGACGCACATGGCAAGAGAGGCAGATGGATCGATATGCTGCAGGACTTCAACTTCAAGATCCTGCATCGACCAGGCTTGAGGCATACGAATGCAGATGCTTTGAGCAGGAATCCGGTAGGGCATGCCACGGATGATGATGACTTCAATGAAGAAATCCAAGATATTGGAAATCCATCGACTAACACATCTAAAGGAAAAGGGGAGACTCTCTTTGTTCGGACTGTCGAAGAAACAGAATGGCTTGGCGTCAAGGGAAAGGACCGGGGGTGTGTACAACATAATGTGTGTTGTGACGATGTTAGCAGCCAACAGTTGTATATGGTTGACGTTATATCAGAAGAAGACCAGGCCAAGGAGCTTGAGCCCCATGAGGTAAAAATTGCAAGGGAGAATGAGCTTATGTAGGACGAAGATGTGAGAATGGCACTGAAGAGGAGGAGACCCCAGTGCTATGACAGGTAACAGCAATTAGAGTTAGTATTGGCCGCTCAATAACTATTTGAGTCTAGTGAATGTGACTTGGTTGCTACAGGTTCGGATGAGGAGGACGAATGGGGCGCAAACACAACGCACCAAGATATATGGGAGGATGTGACCTGTATGGATTTACTGCAAGGAAGCATGCTATCAGACACTATTGATCCTGTGGAGTCTAAGAGAGCAAAGAAGAGGATATCGAACTACCACTGGCAGGATCAATTACTCTATTTCAAAGGCTTGTTTGTACCAAGGCTAGAAGACCGTATGGGACTAGTAGGCCGAATGCACAAAGACCTAAGGCATTCTGGAAAAGAAAGGACTTTGGCAGAGGTATGTAGGAGGTACTTTTGGCACAATCGAACTGAGGATGTGAAGACTGTGGTGAAGATATGCCAACAGTGTCAGATGGTGAGAACAATGGGGAGAATACGCTCTGAAGATGAGGAGTTAAAGAGCATACCCGTATGTGATTTGTTTCATAGAATGGTTATGGACACTACAGGACCATTGCCTAAAACCAAGTCAAGAAACAAGTACATATTGGTGGCAGTCGACCACTATTCCAAGTGGTGCGAGGCAAGGGCAGTTGTTGATCATGGTGCTAAGACTGCGGCCAGGTTTCTGGAAGATGACATAATCTGCAGGTATAGAGTCCCCAAGTTCGTGCTCACTAACAATGGTGGGGAATGGGCTGCAGAGTTCGATGTTATGTGCAAGGACTACGGCATCCAGCACCAACACATTGCGCCCCAGTGGCCTCAGTGTAATGGGATGGCGAAACGTTTGATCAAGACCATCAAGCACGACATCACCGTTCTTGCTGCAACACCAGGAAGCATAGACTATTGGGACGAACATCTGGCCAAGATATTGTTTGGATACAAATGTGGGATACAGGCTAGCACCAAGTTTTCACCCTTCGTGATCCTGACAGGTCGAACACCACGTCTTAAGGCAAAGAATTACCTGCATGCTCTAACTGCTATGACTAATGATGATGTTGATGTTGAAATGGCTGTAGCGCAATTTCTGCAGAAAATGAAGCTTATAGCGAGCATCCACGAAAGTGTTTTACTCAATGTGGAACAAGCGCAACAGAAACAGAGGAGGACCTATGCTACCAAGAAAGGTAAGCATACTTTTGAAGGCTTGTTGCAAGTAAAACGATGATCAAAATGAAGAAACCAGGAAGGAAGAGAGCCTTGGCTGCAAGCTGGGAAGGTCCATACCAATTCATTGGGCACGCAGATGGAGAAGGGAACTTTGATTTTGAAGACGGAAGTCGAGTGTGCATCGTCCAAGATGCAGATGGACGACAGTGGGAAAGGCCTTGTAGAGATCTTCAGATCTATCACGTTCTACAAGAATAGATGAAACTGAAGGACTCAGCTTTTTAAAGAACGGAGGGGTTACATATGTGACCGAACAATAGGTCACCCGATTAGTGTGAACATAACCTGTTGTTTGAGCTCATTTTGTAGTCGTCAATGGTTCTGGTTGCAGGGATCTCTCCATTACTACTAGAAAAATGCATGGCGGCTGCTTCTAGCGGTATTGCAAAATCCGATCACGCACGAATGAGGCGGTGCGGATTATGGCAGAGTGGAGTTGCATTGATGAGTGGGAGTGGATGCAACGCTGGCGGGGGAAAGGAGAGAAGATCAAAGAGACCAAGGAGGACCGATAAAAAAAAGTAGAAGATCAGAGAGATTTTGGAGAGCGTGGTAGGCAAGAAGGTAGTGTAGATCATGGTAGAAGAGTGTAGAGATGCACAGATTGATAGCGAAGAAGGTCTTTTAGCTCTGGCTAGTTGTTGAAATTTTCCGTTGCGCCAACAATTTAACTGGGCAGATGTGAACAAAGTTGCGGGAATAGCTGAGAAAGGTTGTAGCTGAGGACTTTGTTTTTGACGAATGCAATACAATAAGAATGCTTGTACTCGCTGGGCTTTTTATGAATGAAGATGTAAGCTTCAAATTCGATAATCAGAATCTGTTGGTTTTGTAAGCATAAATGACGTCTGTGTGAAGATTAGCGAGTGTAGGCAGGAGAGTGTTAGATGAATTCGGGAAAAGATCAGAAGTTGTTGGTTGCTGTCAAAATCGCAGGGAACTCGATTTAGTGAAGGCACACTCGATCGTCCGGTTTGTTGTTGGGTCTTACACCCTCTCTTTTTGGTTACAGTAGCACCTCAATTGATGCCTCAAGCAAAAGGCCCTCCTTTTGAAAATGTCTCATTCATTGGGCATTACACTACACAAACCTATTTTGTCCTCCCAACAACCTTGGCCAAAAATGGAATGGATCGACAAAATATCCACCCTTGGTTTTTAAAATAAAAATTTGTACGAAAAATTGGAAAGGGAAAATGAATGCATTAATCAAATTAGATTTCCAATAAAACAGTGAATATATTTGTATTTGATGGGATAAAATGGAGGTTTCATATAATCACAATCACCCTTTTTGAGAACATTGGAATTGTCTTGAAACAAAGATATTTAAAATGGGGTTGCATATTTAATTTTAAGATCTAGCTTACAAATATATATGGTCATTTGAAAGGTTAATAATCAAATTATACCGAAATGCCAAATGATTTTTGACCATTAAAACAACCAACAAATAAGTTGGATCAATAACTTTTCACGTTGCTACATTTTTTAAAACATTTTTTTAAGGGTTATAATTTTTCTCTTAATTCTTTTTTATATAAAATGAAACAAAGAAGTTATGAGCCCCCAAAGTGGTGGGACTCATAACTAGACACTTTTGGGACCTTAAGACAAAACATCATTCAAATCTAGCTTTTAGAAGGAGCTACATAGTATGTCATAAGAAGGAAAGTGGTTACCATCTTTTCACATTTTTTGGGTTTTGTTTGTTATTATAGTTCTTAACACCCATTTTTTCAAATTAATGTCTTTTTTTAGTTTGTATATTTGATGGCAATGTTTGAAAAAAGTTGAAACACAAATTGCTATTTGTTTCGTGCACTTGAACATAAAATTAATATATATTCATTAAGCAAGCATGCAATGCAAGAAGGATGGGTGCAAAATCATGTTGACATTCATTACAATTAAAATTATGGTCCTTATGCTCCAAACTATGTGCAACTTTTTGACATATTGAAATTGTGTGAAATGCTTCAAACTACCAAATGTTCCACATACCAAGATTTGCAAGACCCTTGAAATTGTCTTTTGTCCTTATGATATTGAAAACCACCAAAAAGATATGGCCTAAAGGAAAATTTATTTGCTAATGGTGACAACATTGATACTACGTGTTCATTTGTTCATTTGGTTGTTCATGGTGTAACATAGAGATTAAATCATAAACCTCACATTTCCACTTTAACAACACCACATGCTAAAGCCTAAAATAAGTACACATGTGTGAAGTTTAGGTGTGTCACAATTTTAATATTTATATAATTTATTCTTTATCTTTGCATAACAATTAACCTATTTAACATTGATATCCAAAGCATTTCTAAATATCAACTACAACAACTATGTAATTGAGTTTTATAATACCATTATACTAATTTGATCACAAAACAAGAGTAGCAATGTAATAACATTTTATATCAAAATGGGCAAGGCTTCCCCTTGTTTTGAGGGAAGGTCATTTAGTTATTTTATGACTTTTTTTGTTTTTATTTGTGAGGAAGTTTGCAAGTTCAAGATCAAAATGACATAACATGCATGGTCACCAAAAGCAAACCATATACATTGTTAACTCTATCAAATACAAAAGGTAGAAAATTAATGGAAAACAAGTACAATAGGAAGAGAAAAAATAAATACCATGTATAAATAATCAAGATTCAACTACTGTGAATACCATCAAAGGAATCCATGACCATGCGCCCATGATGACATGTCATGGATAACATATATTAATTATAAAATAAATCATTTATTCAAAAAATAAAATAAAATAATGTGATAGTTCATGTGGTTTGACTTGTTGCTAATGGCAAAGGTCATCCATGAATGTAGATTTAAAATTCATAATGGATGAAATCATCACATTTAATCATTTTTAGATCATACTTCATAACCTAGTTCATCATGCATGGATGATATTCATTCACATACATCTATTTTTCACATTCATTTGCATGTCCTTGTTCATGTTCAAATTCATGTTTAGGCTTGTTTTGTTATAACTTGTCATAACATATTTGCTATTGAATATTATTTTAATCATGATAGTTTTCATCCTTATGACATCATGTAAAGGGCTTCTATTTTGCCTTACACATTTTTTGAACATTGCTTTTACAAAATCATGAGTGTATGTGAATGATGTCTTGTGACATCTTTCCATTAAGTTGTTTTTATCATAGATTTTGCCCCAACAATAGTTTTCCACCACATTTGTTTAAACTAGTTGCAATCACACTCACCTCACACCTTTCCCAATCAAACGTAGAAGTTGTGAAAGTTGTGAATCAAATTGTGAATCACAATAAAATGACATCTATCATTTTTTGCATGGGAACATATATTCTTTTAAATTTCTATAGAAAATTTCCTACATTTGAAATGTTTCTAGAGTTCCTAACATTGATCACCTAAACCCAATTGCGACTTTCCCATGGAAAACATTTGTCCATGTAATAAACAAGGGCCCATTTAAGTGACTTTCTATTACCATTAGGCTATGTGATCATATTATATCATGTGCAATTGTGATCACAACTTAATGGAAAGAAACAAGGATTCAAACAACATGCAGGTTGTCATTAGTAAGTACAAACCAATGTCAAATGAATACCATGTTAAAACTTTTTATATTGATTGATATTGATTCGAGTATCAATAAACCAACCAATTTGGTAGGATTAAAGGCAATACTAACTTTATATTGATAGCTACTTAGTAAAGACTTGAGGTGATACCACCTTCATATCAAGGTTGTATTAATATCAATACTAATTATAATATTAAGTATATATTTACTTCTTGCCAAGAAATAATTAATTGAACCTTAAATCGAGCTTAACATTACGACCAAGTTCGTATAAAGTTTTTTAAAATCCAATATTAATATGTCCAAACATCAATAGTCAATACCCACCTAACCACTAAAATAGTTCAAATCATTTGAAACAATGGTACCTTACAATAAATTTATTCTTTACTAGCAATTTTTTGAGAATTAAAAACTCAAGTGCCAAATTAGAAAACTAAAGATAAATTAATTATTCAGTATTTGTGTGCCCAATCTATCGAAACTCTTATTATCATGAAGTTTTTACTTTTTTTGTGTACGATAAAGGGCTATGGCTAGGTTGTTGCCCAGTGTAAAAACCAAGGATTTTTACCCCTTTTTACTTAAATTTTATATATTACATTATTTTGGTAGATACACTAACTGGGTAATTGTCAGGTATCATGGTAAAAAAAAAGTAAAAGGAAACTAACATAGGCATTTCGAAAAGTGGAATGCCCACATCTATGAACATTTCGTTTTTCATAATGCCCACTTGTAGATATTGTCAAATAATAGTGTCTTTAACTGCACTAGTGGAAATCACGGAGGTTTTTACCTGTAGAGTAAACCCCTAAGGTAGGCACATTCCCAAAATAAGGGGCATTTTTGTATAGGATAGGGGCCCGAGTACAGGCCCTTGAGTGATTTGAGATCTGTGCTGAAGGCCGGAAGGCCGAGGGAACAGGTTGAAGGGCATGGAAGGGTCTATACTCAGGTCCTTTTCCTATGTAAAGCAGTTTTTCACCTTTTAGAAATAGTGACAGGCTGGCTGGTAGGGTAGCTAGGCCGTTCAACGAACACTTACTGTGGCTAGTACCTTCTACAGTAGAAGATCCCGCTTGCTGAAAACAGGTTCCTTCAAGCAGGTAACGGAGCTGAAAATACAAAGGAAAAATCCAGGCAATGCTTTACTTATTGAAGGAATATGCCACATAAGGAATATTCCCTAGCATAAAGGTCAGAAGCTAGGTTGGAAAACCCTAGCTTCTGAAAACCGGCAAGTATTAAATTTTAATGGGAACACACGTATGGACATATATAATTTTAATGGGAACTGGAAGGAACATTATATAAAACAAGCAGGGGAACACTCAATGGGAGTAGGAGTGGTCGTGACAACGTGCTAACATATCGTTGCCTCCTAATTAGAGTTAAGTTTGGGTTGGAACTTGGAACCCTTTCCCACTTAGTTATTTCCCTTCTTGTTCTTTCCACCCGTTTTCTTTACCTTGCTTCTTCAGCAAATAACCTAAAAATTGGACAATGAAAACATGACACTCTTAAATTCAAATTCTTAAGCAATTTTTTTGAATTTCAATTAGTTTTTTAATCCTTTCCAACAATTTTTTTTTTATTCTTCTTATTCCATTTTCACTTTTATCTTTTTAAATCTCACCCAATCACCATAGCCAAGGTGATCACATCCTACTTGGAAAAGAGAAAAGAAGAAAAATCAAAATCAAAATTAAAATTTAAAAAAAGAATGGAAAAAAATAGTGAAAATTAAAAAAGAAGAAAGGAGGATGTGTGATTAAGGAGGATGGTCAAATCCTCCAAGGAGAAAGGAAAAAAAAAAGAAAATAATAACCATAGGGAGAAAAAAAAAGGATGAAAACAGAAAAGAAAAAAAGAAAGAAAAATGCAAAAGAAAACAAAGAAAATAAAAAAAAGGAAGGATAAAAACACATCCTCCTTGTAAATTTGTTTATTAAAAAAAGAGATGAAAAAATTACAAGAACAAAAAAGAGAAAAAGAAACAAAAGTAATCGAGGGAGGAAAAAAAAAGAAAAAAAAAAAAAGGATAAAACATAAAACATTGGCTTCAAAATGTTTCCTCTGGATATTATTTAGGGTTAAAGATTTAGGGTTTAGGGTTGCAGAGTTTGCAGATTGATCATTCTGTGGATGTATGTATGTATCACACCTGTAGTGTAGTTAATGCTCTCTGTATAGAATGCAGTTTGTCAAGATGTTGTGCTTTGTATTCAAGAGGGTTGATGCACAAAGACAAGCTAATAACATGACATCATTTGTGGTGCACTACTGTTGTATGATGGCAAGCACTTTGCAGGAATGGCAAGAGGAATTTCAAAAAGCCTTCTTATAGTTTGATGGTTTATATATATGGCTTTGAGATATTGTCTCCATTCACTTTGGTTCAGAGTGATTGAGTTCTGTTTCATCATTGCCACATGAATTGAACCCACTGATTGAGCTGCACTGTCGGCAATGTGATATCTTCAAAGGCTTCATGATAAACCTAACTAGCAAGCTGTGTAACTATTTTTGTGTGCTTGTTTCATGACCAGATGTTTGGTGTGCTATGGAGCATGTGCAGTTTATATACAGAGAAGTTTGAGTAAGAGTTGTGGAGACTGGCCCAATTCTTCTGCTCTCATCTTCCTGGTCCCATTGAGATCTTGTTGTCTTCCCGACATTCTGTGGCTGGCAAGAAACAGTGGTTGTGATCTCTTTCTTCCTCTTATCATCTTTCTCAGTGGCATGGGCCAAATAAGCTATGTAAAACAGTCTGTGGATAAAACTTTGATGGCAAGATCTTGGCTTTGATTTGGTTGGGGCTTATGTCAAGAAACATTTTCAGAACTTTTGTGAAGTTGAAAGTATGGTGCATTTATCACCTGTCAAGAGTAGGTTCTCTCTGATTACATGAATGTATCCTCATGAGTGTACACATTGTGAAATTACATATCAGCAGCAAGATGAAGTGCACAGCTAGGAAGTTCAATGCAGGTGCTAATTTCCAAAAAGTAAGCGTTGTGGGAGTGCAGAACAGAGGAGGAGTCAGACAAAGCACACAAGCATGAGCAGTTGCATATTATTCTTCCTGAGTGCATCCCTCAAAAGAAAGCAGGGAGTATAGACAGTGTACAAACTTAGTTTAGCAATGAGATTTTAAGTGTTGTAATCAGGGGCAAAACAAACAGCCCTCGGTTTGGAGCAGGACTCAAGAATGAATATGAGAGCAGTTGCATCATTGCTTCTCTTCTGAGATGTTACCACTAGGGCAGAATTTCATGTTTTTAGACTTGCTTAAATTTCACACTGGCAATTATGTTGAGTCACTTGACTCATGGAGTAGAAAGTTTCTTGACAATGGCTAAGGCATTCCCAGTTGATATGACAGACACAATTCATTCCTTGTCTAGATATTTCTCATGTTTCCAGAACTAAGAGCTCCAAAACGATGTACAGTTCCAAGAAGTCTCAGTTAGAGCTTTTGGCTGCATTTTGATAATTGATTGTGGGACAACACAGAAGGCTTGCTTTTGATCATTATAGATGATGGTTTTCTTTTGGATTTCCTACAAGCATCCACTGTATTAAGCTTCCATAGCTGTAGTGCTTTGTTCCACTCATGGTTTCTAGACTTTATTCAGACATGACACTGCTGGGCACATGACTGCTGCACATATTTGGGTCCGAGATGGAAAGGGTAAAGAGTGCAAAGCTTGGGGGAGGAAAAATTGTGGCAATGATGACTGACTTAACTACAGACGTGGTACCATGTACCTTCTGCAGTGAAGTCTGGTAGACAAACATGCCTGAAGTTGGAACATGCAATTCATAATCACTCCTCAATTTCACTTCATCAACAATCAGCAGTTTGATGTTGTGACCAAGGAGTGAAGGGTTCCATTTTGCACAGACAGACAATCAATTTGACTTCATCAACACATTCAATGATTGGTTACATGGCAAAGTTTCCTCACAACAGAAAATAGTGAAGAAACCCCAACTAGATGATTGGATGTTGCCAGACAAAAAACCAGCATCCCAGCAGAATTTTGTTGATTTGTTTGTGGCCATCCCTGGCACTTCATCTCCCAAACCCTAATTCAAAAATGAGCACACCTAGTGCTTGGAGTACATGACGAGGTTGGTCAAGAGAGGGTCGTCTTGTACCCAGGGAAGATGATGAGCTTAGTCAAGAGGTTCTAGTACTTGGAGAACATGATGAGGTTGATCAAGAGGGTCTATCTAGTACCTGGAGAAGATGATGAGCTTGGTCAAGACAGTTTCTTCAGCTTCAAAAGCTTAGATGTCAATAACTCTGGAAAGCTTCTGGATTCGATTGAGCAAGAAATCACCCTGCTTGATTGTTGATTGATAAAGAGCATTCTTGGCATCTGGACGGTTGGTTTCCAGAATGCCAGCAACTTTGTCAATCTTGCAGTTAAGCTTGCCTGCAGCAATGAAGCGTGAGAGCTCTGAATCCAAGAATGGAATGCTCACTCCAAATGCCTTTGCCATGGCATCCATAGTCACACTTTTGTAGGATTCAAGAAACTGTGAGTAAGCCACCGCTCGCATCTCCCTCATGTAGTATCTGAAATGTGGATGCAGGTATCGATCCGACCTGATTTGATCCGTGATTCCCGCAAAGGAGATGAAGAAGGTTTTGTAGTGACATCCGTAGAGAGCATTCAGGAAATCAGACAGATAAGGGATTTTACCAATGACGGTCAGAATCTCAGGTGCATCCACAACTTTCTGCTTCAAAGAAACACGGTCCAAGGAGATGATGCTGGTGATGACAGAGTAGAAGATGAAGGTATCATACGAGAAAAGCTCATAGGTCGTAAAAGTGGAGATGGAGTCCAAGAACAAGGTTGCCGCTTGCTTGAAGTTCCTTGTAGCCATGCAGTAAAGAGCTTCGTAAACCTTAAGCCTGTTCTTCCTCTCCCAGTCTCCACCTTCGTCAAACAGAGACTTCGCCTTCTCGATGTTGACGGAAATGAGCTTGAAGTCTAGGAAGAAGAATCCGAGTCGAAGAGTATGGAAAACAAGGTCCATTTTCTGGCCAACGGCGACAGTCTTGGCTTCGGTAATCTTGAGCTGCTCAAGGGCTTTGTCTTTCTCCCCGATGCGGATGAAGAACAGCGCCTTCGCTAAAAGAGCTTCCCGTACTTCACTCTCTCCTAGATTCTCCTCCGCATCTGCAATCTTCTCGTCCAATCTCTTCACCTCTGCCGCATTTTTCTGGAGCATGGAATCCAGAAGGTCCTGGTCAAGCTCCCATCCCAGTTCTTCCTCCTGCCAGCAACTTTGGTACAACCCCGCCATATCATCCTCCTTGATGGCGACCAGAACCTCATCCTTGAGCCTCTGCTTCTCGATCTCTTGGACATCGGTAGCCGCCGACGACCTCAGGAGGAAAAGCTTCTGCGCCAGGAGCAACTTCGAGTCCTGTGTCAATTCTTGGTTCTCCTCCATCTTCACAACAACACCTCGCAAATCCCAGACTTTTACAACTCCGATTTCTGTAATATAAAAAAACAAAAAAATGAGTATCTTATCTTCACCTCTAACAAATCCTTCAACGGTAAATGAATCAAGTCCGTCTTCAGAGGACGTATCTTTCAGCGCAAAAAGACTTCGGAGCTCTTTGGACGCGAGAACACCCGCAGCAGCAGAACAACATAACCCTCTCGAGGTCAGATTTTCTCATCCACCTACATCATTTTGTCATTCAACTGGACCCAGCAGTCCAGTTGATAATTCACAGAAATTCGTTAGGGTTCCATCTCATTCGTTAGGGTTTCATCATTCATCTTGGTCGTCTCTCTCTTTTCGCAGGCAACCAGCGGGGTCCGAGCTCGCTCTCGGTGAGGTGAGGGCCCGCTTGTTTTGTTGCAAAGATCGTACAGGGTTTGTGAAGGGAGTTTGCGTTTGGAGGCAGGGGGAAAAGAACTCAGTCAGAGAGAGAGATAGGGAGTGTGGAAGTAAGCCTGGTAGTGGCGGTGCAGCGTCAAGTCAAAATGAAGCCGTCGATAGCAGGGAGCGGTTGCGGCGTCTGGCTTTGGAGACTATCGACCTTGCCAAGGATCCCTATTTCATGCGTAATCATCTAGGCAGGTACTCTCTCTCTCGATGTGCTTCTCCTGTATCTCTCGTCTGTCTCTTGGAGTCTTCTTTTTGGCAGAAGAGTTTCTAGCACTGAAAGGTTTGAGGAGCAGAGGTCTTGTTTTGAGTCTCTCTGCAGGAGGGTATGTGAGCAGCTGTCAGCTTGATAGCTGAAGAAATAGAGCTCTGAGTGTTAGGGTTTGGTGATCTGACATAGTGCTGAAAGAATGAGTGTGTCGGTATGTGGTGCAGCTATGAGTGCAAGCTGTGTTTGACTCTGCATAACATTGAAGGAAACTATTTGGCTCATACACAAGGCAAGCGACATCAAACTAACTTGGCCATGTGTGCTGCCCGGGAAGCAAAAGATGCCCCTGCTCAGCCCCAGCCAAACCAGCGCGAAGTGAACCCTTGCAAAACAGGTATATAAGTTGCACTTCACTTTTTGGCAACCTGCAAACAGCTTAAGCAAATGGAATAGTGCCTTTGAAGCCTGTTCCTCATGAAAATAGAAAAATCCTTCCTTCCTTATGTGTGTGTAATTCAGCAAACAGAATGATGGCTTTGAAACCCATTCCTGATGAAGGTAGACAAACCCCTATTTGTCTGTATTCCTGTGACTAGTTGATAATCTCTCTTGGTACATTGTGGCAGTGAAAATTGGTCGACCTGGATACCTTGTGACAAAGCAGTATGATCAGGAATCAAGGCAGCAGTCTCTGCTCTTCCAGGTGCAATTTTTAAGCACTTTGTACAATGTTCAGAAAGTTTATCTGGAAGAAACTTACTTTGTCTAAAAGTTGCTTTCATGTGCCATTTCAGATTGAGTACCCAGAGATTGAAGATGGATCCAAGCCTCGCCATCAATTTATGTCTTGTTATGAGCAGGTACTTTGTCTTGGACTAGATTGTAGTAAGGTTCTTAACTCATTAACTTCAGAACTGTGAGGTATTCAGTCTTAGGGTTTCTCAAGTAAATGACAATAAGCATGCTTTTTGCAGAGGGTTCAACCATGGACAAACAGTATCAGTATCTTCTCTTTGCTGCTGAGCCCTATGAGATCATTGCTTTCAAGGTTAGTTCAACCCACATCAGTTCAAATTGAGTCTTTCTCAGCCTGATTTTTTCAGTTCTGATTTTGGAATGAGATAACAGATGTGAAGTTCTTGACACATTTCACTGGCCTCTTCATTCTATGATCTTGGTAGAGTGAACCTATATTACAATCTCATGCCTGATCAGCATTTTCTGCCTGCACATGTGTTGAACTGCAGGTTCCAAGCACAGAGATTGACAAAGTAGCAAGCAAGTTCTTTACACATTGGGATCCAGACTCAAAAAATCTCATGGTAAGGGATTGCAGAACCCCTGCTTGTTGTGAATTTGGTGCAGTCTTACATTGAAAAGTTTTCTCTTGCCCCAATGCTCATTCACAGATACAATTCACAGACACAGCACCAATGGGAGGTCCCCAACAACCAGTGGGGGGCTTACCACTTCAAATGAGAGGCAGACCTCCTCCACCACCCTTGATGAATGGACCTCCCTGACATATGTTTCCTCCTCCAAATATGCGTCCCCCTCAAATGGGTTTGAGGAATTTCCCTCCAGGTTCTCCTCCACATATGGGGTGTGGCCCTCCAACCCTGAAATTTTGCTCATGGACCACCTCCCTAGGGGTATCAGATGGGAACACCACAAGGGATCAGACCACCTGAACTTCACCCTCAAGTATGGGCCAGCAGCAAATGATGTCCCCCCCTCCCCAGCAATAACTGCCATATTTCTGAAGAGAAATTTTGTTAGTTCAACATAATATGTTCTCAATTAAGTTGGTTCTATCTCAGTGTACTACATGTTCATGCATATCATTTACCTTGTAAAGCATTTCTATTTTTATGCTGCTGTAGTTTCATCACTGAACTATCTGGCCCTCTGAAAGTTTTGTCTTCCTCAATACTAGAGTTTCAGGGTTCAAAGAGTTGAGAGTGTTATCAGTGGAGTGCTTACTCTGTTCAAGAAGTGTGTTGAAACTGAGATTCCATTTGTGCAACTTATAATTGTGTGGTTTGAGTTGCATAGGCTATTTCTTAGAGTGGTCATGGTTGCAAATGTTTAGTCGCAGCTGCTTGGAAACAATCATGCACACACAATTTCAAGTATGCACGAGAGCAACAAGCTTCTTCATGATAAAATAAGTTTCTTCTCCCTCTTATCACTGGAGTGTACTTTCAGATTATCAGATAGAATTTTTGTGAAAGTGGCTTGCAAAAGCCAATGAGAAACTGAGTTTGAGAGGTTTTCCTTGGCACTATTTCCATTCAAAGGCTCTTATCCAGGTATGTCAACGCATAACTGCAAACGAATTTCCTCAGCCTCAAGATCCTAGTCTCCTCTGATTCCAAATTTTGGAGAGTAGGCAAAAAAGTGAGTGTTGCTACTGCCTGGATTTCAAGGAGCAACGTGGAAGGATTCCATAGCCTGAAGCTTCTTCCGCTAGAATTAAATGAGAATCAAATGGGTTGCACATATGAAGGACGAAGTGACCGCCACATGAGAAGCAGATCTGCCGATAATCTTCCACAAAACCTGGTAAGCAGAAAATCCCGACATTTTGCTCGACATTCTGCCTCTGTACTTCCCCTTCCGGCCTCCCCACAAACTGTGGCTTTCCGTTTAGCAGCCTGCTGAGTCTTTCACGAGTTCCACTTTTCACCTTTGTGCTCACCTGCCTGCATTCCATAGCCAATTTCTCACTGCACGCAATATAGGCACTGCATTTTTCAATTTTTTTCTTTGAATCACATTTTCTTCTGTCTTTCTCACCATGGAACCGTCTCAAGAGCCAAGTTTCCTGTCCCAGATGATGATGCATTTCTCAAATTTTTTCTTTGAATCACGTTTTTTTCTGTCTTTCTCACAATAGAACCATCTCAAGAACCATCTCAAGAGCCAAGCTTCCTGTCCCAGATGATGATGGGTTCAAGCTGTTCACTCTCCTTGTCAATTGAGCCTCACAGAGCATCTACAGCTCCACCCAAATCCAAGAGAGATTGGAAATATGATTCTACAGCATTGTTGATGGATTTGTTCAAGTTCCTTGCCAATAGCATGAACAGCTTGACACAGCTGCAGTGGCAAATTTTTAATTTGAGGATTGAAGTATTTCCATTGACCCCTCCACACACTCAAGTTCAGTCCGAAGTACACAAAACGTGGAAAAAAAATTATGAGTTAAAACAAGAGCAAGGAGAATCCGGTCCAGGTCAATGCAAATGGGCCACAGTTTGAGCGATGTTTAATGATTTGGGGCAAGACTGCCAAGGCTTGTGGCGCTGCTAGAGGCATGGACAATGGTGTTCGAATGGATTCGGTGGGTGTATCTACGCAAGACCCACTGAAGCATGTTCTTCATCTACTAAAGAACATAGAGCTCCAGACAGACAGGTTCCCCCATTTGCAGGCAATTCTTCTCAAGTCAGCAAGACTCCACCCACACCGAGGTCAGCAGCTTGGAAGAAACCAGTGGTGGACGCTGAACCTCCAAAAATTGCGTAGAGGGCAGCGAGAAAAAACTAGATGGTGCGGATAAAAAGGTGGGCAAACTATGTCTGTATGTGCTCACTTCGTCGATCCAAAAGATGCATTCCATGGCTTGTGGCTTCTCGTGCCTGCATTTCAAGGAGCATCAAGCACTAGCCTCAAGGCGTATTAAAAACTTACTGAAAGAAAGATGAGATTTCAATCTTGTGGGTATTGCAGCTGTCAAATCCTGTAATGATCAAGAGGCGTAGAGAAACAAATGCCGTTCCTGATAAAGTGAAGGATTCGAATGTTTCATTTTACTGTAGGGTTACCATATTCATCTCTACAGCACTACACATAGCTGCAGAGTCAAATTTGAAGGACCCACATTGTAATCTCTTGACAAAACTACCATCTCAAAATCTTCAACATGCAAACAAAACAAAGCACCCCCTTCACACTCCACTAAACTCTAAGATATCTGGCTTGATAGATGGATCAGAAACGGCAAAATATCGCTTGGAATACTTCAGTACAACAGAACAAGCTGCTGCAACTCAGAAACACGGACCAATTTGCGATCATCATTTCCATCCGTCGAGAGAGAAAAAACCTGAAGCTTTGAAAGAATCACACCAACAAGAAGGAAAAAGAAACCGCGTCCACGAAAAAGAGGGAGAGAGAGAAAGGAAGGTGGAGGGTTCATTATTCATCGTGCAGGGAGCAGATTTTCATCAGAGACTTAAATATTGGTAATCAGAGGCCATAAGACCTCATTTTGTTGCAGTATTGTCTTCATCATCTGAAACACAACATTATTGCTGCCCATCCAACCTTCCTTTCCTTCCTCCCTACCTTCAAGAAGCTCTTGACAGACACTCTCGGGAGCAAAGCAACACATCAAAGAACATCACACAATAAATACATCCGAAAACAAAAAAATAGATCAACAACGTAGCAGTCCACACAACTACAAGTAACACACTCACTAAGATAACAACCTCTGCCGATGCTACAAAAGGTGAAGACCAAAGAACCCAATACGACGCCGCAATCGAAAGACGCCCGCGCGAACTCTGAACTTTACGAGAATTGGGATGGGATTCTTATAGAGACAAAACCGTAACCCTAATCGTGGCGGCAATGAAGAGCTTCAAACCCTAACGAAGTTTCGTCGATAGGATGGATGCTTTGATGGTTTATCCATCCATCCATCCTCAAAAGTAGCATTCTCTTCTTGTGATTTTTGTGAAGGATCATGATTCATGAGCAGAGCGGTTTTTTTCTAATTTTTATAATATTTATTATTTACTATTTATTTTATTTTTAAAAATTGATGTCGCAAATTTGGCTTATTTTCCCAAAACCTTTGAATTTTTTTGTCAAAAAAACACATTTGACCACGATTTTTCCAATTTTTTGTCAAAAATTTGTTCAAGAAAAATAAACATTTTTGTAATCTATTTGTTCATTAGCATTTAAAAATTTCCATTAAGTTAAAGTTTGATTTTTTTAATAAAAAAATTGGGTAAATGAGTAGGGATGAGTACCTTTTATCATATACCCATTTTGGTGTAAAGAAAGGGTTTTTTATTTGATTTTATTAATTAAAATTTAAAGAAAATGTCCACATTTGGAAAACTTTTAAACAAATTTTAAAGGTTAAATCTAATGTCAAAATGCAAGAATCAAATTGTTTGATTCATCCTTGAATAGAATAAACATGCATACAAATGAACATTTAGTGTATCAAAAGACAATGACATCATGGTTGATACTTTGATTATTGACAGAGTCTAAAAATAATTTATAGCTCATTTTTGGGCACTTTCAATAAGCTTTTGAATCGTCTAATTCTATTAAATAACGATTCAAAAGCAAAGTAAGTGGGGGTCTTCCACTTGAAATAAGACTTGCTTTTTTTTTCTTGTGATGGGACAATCAAATTGGTTATCATAGTACCTTTACCATTTTAGCATAAAAAAATTTTGAAATTTTTTTTGTCAAGCTTTTGAAATTTTATTTATTATTTGTGTTGAAATTTTAATAAAATCAAAAACTCAACTATCATTATTTGAACCATAGATCTTCCATAACATCAATTTAAGACTGAAGCAATGTAAACACATTAGATTGTTCCATAACATTAACAAAACTTTTTTTATTATTTTGTATAACCATTACCTGATGAAAATTTTCTAATTCCAAAACCAAGTGTCCAAGTGAAGATTTCAAATTTAATTGATTATCTAACAATTTTTTGTCAAAATATTAAAGGTATTATAATAACTGTAAAAAATAAATTAAATTTTTTTGGCAGGCACCCCATTTAATTAATATAACTAACAAAACTTAAATTTTAAATAATATTTACCTTTTTTCTTAAAACCTAGGTGCCAAAACATATGTAATTTTGAGTTTGGATATTTTTTACATGTATCCAAGCTCATAAATAGGGTATAATTTTTCATGAACATCATTCATCAACCACAATTTAAATTACATGACAACTTGTTATATGAAATATTTTATGATGTATACATATTTTTTTCAACCTTTTTTGAATTTTAAAAGATTAATAGGGGTCAACATATGTAAATTGTAACAAATGGATGAACAAAATCAACCACCATAGCAATAAATGAATGGGATTTTGGATGCGCTAATAAATGAAAACAAATCAAATAAGAAAATTGAATTGAAAATGCAAACTAATACATGAGTCATAAAATATTCAAACCTTGTGACAATGGATTTGAGACATATTCCAATTGTGTAAAATATTTTAACCATGGATAATGAAATGTTTTGTTTCCCAAAATGTCTTTGTATTTTCACAAATGTAAGAATTGAATTTTGAATATTTAATTCAAATAACATCAAATTTTCAAAAGTTATCAATTCATGTATTACAAATATGGTGTAACCAAAAAAAAAATCACAATAATTTAATTCTCATTGTGAATATGTTATATACTAACCCAAATGACATTTGTATTTATATTAAAGAAATATGAAATAACAGAAATGATATACCAATTTGTTGCCTCATCCTTTTTTGAATAGAAATGATGATAAAAAACAAAAGGAATAGAAATCAACAAATGAAATTTGACAAAATAGATTGGATAAAATATTTAATGTTCATTTTTCTGATATTTTCATCTAAGATATCACCTTGAATCACCAATACCTGATTCTATCATTTCTACAACTACCAATCCCATTTTATTTTTATTTTTTGGACTTAAATTTATCTTTAAAACTGACACAATTTGGAAAACCTTAAGTCAAGGACACAAAAATGCATAAAATAAAGGTTAAAGGAAAGGTTTAAGTCTAATTTTCAAACAAAGAACAAAACAAAATTATGTGATTCAAAAAAAAAAAATACAAAAACTAAGGACAAAAACATGAAATGTGTAAAACAAACATCAAAACATATATTTATTATGTTAACATATGCAAACATGAACATGAAAAGAACATAACAAGGTTACGGTGCAAGATCATGCTTAAAACTAATGTTGAACAAATTGAAGGAAATAAGAGGTCCTACTTTTATTTATACCCTTTTGGGGACCTAGCACAAAGAAGTTTCCAAGGAGGTTTCCATGTGTGCATTGAATAAAGAAACTTTTTGAAAACCTTCCTAACTAAAAGTTAATTATAAGTTAATTAAAATTTTATTAGGACTTAACTAAGAATCAACTAAATTTTAACTAAAGTTAATTAGGAATTAACTAAAAGTTTAACTAGGACTTAACTAATAGTTAATTAGGATTTAATTAAAAATTAATTTTGGGTTAATTGAGACTTAATTCAAAGTTAATTAGGAGTTAACTTTAACTTAATTAAAATTGAACTAAAATCAAACAAAAAGTTAGGTACATGAATGAATATTCAAATGAATGAACTCCATGGCATTGACATCCGTGACACCTTCACATAAAAGCATATGCACCCTCTTATCCCTTCTTTTTTTTCTAAATTTTTATGGTTCATTCAACATTATTTCACATTCTTTGATATAAATCTTTCACCCAAAATATTCTCAATTTCATTTCCTCTCATGAATTATTTTAATCTCCAAACACGATTGCCCTAAATAGATCCTAATATCAAAACATTCAAATCTTTATTATTGTGACACCCTATGATTTTTCAACCTCCACATTCAACACTCTCTTTAATTTTCCAATTACACAATGCAAGACTTGGTAGACCTTAGAACTTAAACTTTGTCATCATGTCCAATCCTCCTTTTATTAAAAAACAAAACATTAAAAAAAACCCATTTCCACTTCTACTTTATGAAATTGTTGATCATCGAGTATTGGAAACTTTTTTTATCCTTTGTTTGGTAGAATACCTACACACATTACACTTTCAAAGTAGAAAAAAAAACACACACACATATTTAGATGTTCAATCATGATGACCCCCTCCCATACCTCCATTGTTTAGTATATATTTTTGCATTTTACTTCCTCTTCCTCATATACGCCAATCTTCATAAAAGCACTTTTAGTAATTTGATTCACAAGGTTTCACATTCTAACAAAGAAAAAGAAAACATGGTTGTTGAAGCACATTCCACACACACCATTGGTTCTTTATGTTTTCCTTCCTCATTCACAAAATCTTCCCAAACCCACATTCATTTTAGTGTATTCCAACACCATCCCAAAGAAGCATCACCAACCACCAAATATTTGCAAAGTATTGTCTAAATAGTTAAACAAAAGAACCTTATAGTTATAGATGCATGTTGTTCCTAACCCATTGGTTTTTTATGTTGATGGTCATCACATAAAAAGGCCAAAAGCTCTAACAAGTTACATTGCAAATTGAAAGAGATAGGAGATTTTAACTTTAATTTCTATGTGCTTTATTGTACTCTTTTTTTGGGGTCACAATAGAACCTTACTTGATAGTTGTCAAAAGTCAAAGAACTAGTTTATAACAAGAAATTTTCCCAAATTTTTCTTCAAATAATCAATTTTGACCTTTAAATAGGGGTTTTCAATCAAATAATTGGATAAAACAACTTAAGCCACTAATGTTTTTAATGAAAAATATCAATTCTTTCATGAAAACATTGGATCATTTGAAAATTTAAAAAAATCCATAAACAAATGTTCTAGGGTCTTTTCATTATAATTATAAAACAAATAGAACCAAAGGTTATGAACAAAATAAAAAAAGCACACAACATGGGTTTACACTCTACAAATATTATTATTATTCATATTATAGTGTTGAAACTATGATAAAATATGTTTATTTCCGGATATTGATATGGTTAATTTCTAAATATATGGTCCAAGAGGGTAACCTTTTATCATTATTTAACATATCTAGTGTGCACTGTTTAGTTTTTCCCCCATCCCCACCCATGAACATGAAATGATGGACTCTATAAAATGATAGATTATTTAACCCCTGATACTTGGGCCAATCGTTATAGTTGGTCAATGAAAAACAACTATTCCTTGGTATCAGCCCTTTAGGAGGGCTAGGGTAAGAACATCTCTAATGATGATCAATATGTGATCTTGCACAATAAAATTGGATGAAAAAAAAGTCAAAATTTGTTGGTTTAGCTCACAAAAAGGATTTGCTTACGCATAATTGCACAATTTGTGATGTTTGGTAAAAGGTGAAACAACATTATGCACATGCAAAAAAGAATGTAATAAATTTGATTGGCCCATTGTAGTAATTGGTATACGTGTGCATAATTAAACTTATTAATTCAAAAGAGGACCTTAAAGAAAAACCCCCTAATTGTTTTGTTGCATAATCGATTATTATAATCGAATGTTTGGTATGAAATTGATGTGTTTAATTTTTTGGAAAAAATGGCTTAAATATTTCCTTTTTGTTCATTAATAAGTGTAAAATTAAAGGAACATGGATAAATTTCACTCACCTCATGGTCTTGTAATGTTTAATTTTGGGAGGTTTTGTGAACACAATCAAAAGTAAAAATGATTGTAAATCATCAACATGTGGGAGGCGGGTGGGTGTTGCCATTATTTGGTATTGGGGATGTTGGGGTCTAATTTTTTAAAGGCATTGTACATTTGCATTTTTTTGGTGTAATATTGGGGGTTTGGGTGTTCATTAAATCAAGAAAAGGTGGGAACAAGGGGCATTTTTGTTGTTTGGTTTTGGGGGTGTTTTGTAGCAATTTTATATAAGGTATGGAACATTGGAAAAAACTTTGATTAGTATTGGGCACATGGGTTGTCCCATTAAAAAAATGCAATTGATCACAAATATAAAGAAAAATTCAATAGTGTTCTAAAGCCTAATTGTGGGCTCGTAAATTGCCATCAACAAGGAGCCTTAATTTAATATATAAAAAATTCAAACATTAATGAACCATTTGAAGTTCATACTTTGTAAATCCCCCCCCCAATTGTGTGCACATTTTCCCTCCCAAAAATTATAACACATCCACAAGCATTTGTGCAGACTTCAAATAATTCATAATTTTTCTACATTCCATATCACTTTTATTAACATGTCACCTAATTTAGAACAAGAAGCAAGTCTAAAAACAAATCTAAATTTTTTAAACTTAAGTTCAAATGTCTTGATAGATAGAATAGATGACAATAGACCATTGTGAGAAATAACCATAGAAGGATTGCAATCAAATTTGATTAGAAAAATATAAAAGCAAAGGAAGTAGCCATAGAAAAATTGAAATCAAATTTGACTGAAAATGCAAAAGTGCAACAAGTAGGCATAATGCAATTACAATTAGATCTTATTAAATTTGCAAAATTTCCAAAAATAGCCATAGAAGAATTACCATTAGATTTGATATGTAGAAATGCAAGATTAACATAGAAGTTTGTAATAAATGAAGAGAAGGTTCCATTCAAGAAAGAAAGAGATGGGGTGATGATAAGAAATAGTTACAATGAACCAAACAAGGTGACATTGATTAGGTGGGTAAACATCATATGACTTACGCATATATGAGTGTCATAGATGGCTTACGCATTTTGGATGTGCTAGTGGGTTTTCAAGACTTTGCCATGCATTTTTTGGATGAAGCTTTATTTCAGGATGTGATACATATTAATGATCTTCTTCTCCTAGGATATGCCCATGTTGTTTTGGGCATTTTGTCCTCATGTGTAACTCATCAACCTTTTTATCACACATGGATAATACTTCCTTCTTCCTTCTTGTCTTTTTTGGTAGGTTTTGATATGAGAGTTATGCAAGTGTGGCGACATTATGGGTCAAGGATTGTGGGAGTCTTTTCAGGGCCCCTTAACGAAATGTTAAGTTTGATTATTGATTTTTTTTAGTGGTATAGGCCTAATATTTATGGAGGATTATGCCCCATATGTTTTTTTAAGGAGTTGGGCTTTAGTGGTTTCATATTTGTGCATTAGGTTTCATAGTTTTGATAGACCTGTTTTGGAACATGTTTCTCAAGTTGAGGGGGGGGCACACTTATTTCAATCATGTTTACATGTAGCATGAGATGGCTCTCCTCCTACAACTAAGGAGATGCATCTTTCCTTTGAGAATGTGGCAGTTATTGACGCCTAGGTTTATAAACAGCTTTGATGGACATCCACCATGACACATCCCTTAGGTTTATCTTTGAAGATGATTTCGTTTTTTTACCATTTAGAGCTTGCATTCATTTTTCTTTGGGCAAAAGGGTAAGGCTATGGTTGGTTGTTAGGTCATTTATTTGTTCGTTTCGCATTGCACATTCTATTTTCACCTTAACATTACGTTTTTGTTTCAGTTTGATTCAACCCTCGACATATAATATTTTCACATGTGAGTGTGGACATGGGTTGAACACATCTGGCATGCATTTAACTTGTTGTTTGTTTGGAGGTCAATGGATAGCCACACATGATGCCATCCAAGACATCATGTATGCCTTTGCTTGAAAGAATGGGCACACTGTATGGAAAGGGTAGTGGTACGCCCTTACATTAGGAGTTTCATTATGAGCCAATCTTTACATGATCTGAGAGGACTAAATTTTTGTTGTCGATGTAATAGTTATTGACCTGACATGGGAAACAGTGGTTTTGAGTGTCATTAGTCAACCAACAAGTGTAACTACAGAACTTAGTGTTATTGTTAAGATCCGCAAGTATAGAAAGCTCTATGAGGGGCATCATTTTATTCCGATAGGTGCATGGCACACTTGGACGTGATATGGATATTTTCATCAGGGTGCGTGTTCGTCTTTTTTCCATGATAGATGATCAAGAGGTCATTTATCCTTGTTCTTTTGCATTAAGTTTTTTAGGCAACATGTTAATATTGCTCTTCAACATGTTTAGCTTCTGTTGTAGATAGGAAGATTGCGTTGGCAGGTGATGCTTGTTCTAAACCTCCCATTACTATTAGATTTCACGATTTACATGTAGGTGACATTAAAGGGGCTGTGGGTGAAATAACTTTGTACCACCATAATGATTAGCTTTTTGTCTTTTTTTTTTTGGTTCCTACTGATTTTGTGTCCTTCAGCCTTCCCTTTTTGTCTCCCCTACGATGGTTCTGGCCATCAATCTTTTATTGGATTTTTGTGATTGTGTGATTTAATTATACCATAACTTCTAGAAATCTAAATGGAATTGGTTCTGGCCATCAATCTTTTATTGGATTTTTGTGATTGTGTGATTTAATTATACCATAACTTCTAGAAATCTAAATGAAATTGGTTCTGGCCATCAATCTTTTATTGGATTTTTGTGATTGTATGATTTAATTATACCATAACTTCTAGAAATCTAAATGAAATCAGATGATTCAAAAGGTGAATGAAGCGCCCATAGAGGGGGCTACAAATTATTTTCAGACTCTACCACCAACAGAGTGATAACGCGGATGCTATTGTCTGATAACCCACTAAATGTTCGGTTGTAGGCCTGTCTTCCCTACAGAGGCGTTTTACTGCTGCCGTTGGGTACGCTCTCATACGCTTATTAACCCCCTGAGCCCCTAAAACCCTAAACCCTAGTCGTGAAGCTCGGGGGAGAGCGGCGATGGCAGAGGTGTCATGTAGCGGGACAAGAACGCTATGGGAGAGAACAGACACACAAAGGCCGGGAAATCTTGGACACGAGGAGGAGGGGCTGATGGGAGATAGGAAGGAGGCGGGCCCGAAAAGGTGGCTGCAGAATGCTGCAGTGTGAAGGAGCAGTGACGCAGTTGCGTCTTGTTGGGGGCGGTGGGAGAAGCAACATGGCAGTGCGGTTGTGGAGTTGCAGCATGCAGGGATTGTTGTTACGGGTACGGTTTCCGCGCACGAGAGCGGTAATTCCATGCCAGATTCTCGCGCAGTGCCGTAAGTACTTGCTTTCTCTTCTGACTGGAGAATTGTTTTTGGTTTTTAGGGTTCACTTTTCAGACTTCTTTTTGTTTTGGCCACAGTATTAGCTGAAGTAGCCGTGGAGAAACAGTTACAGGGTAATGCTGCAGGTTCTGTCTTTATTTTCTTTTGGGGTATTAAGGAATGACAGATTACTCGCAAAAAAAATCTTATTTTTCTTTTCTGCTGTCATCTTCCTCACAAGATTCAAGGAGTTGAATATCGTAAGAGTGTGAAACCTGGTTGAAAACTACCGGTGCTCTCGGTGGAAAAAAATGGCAACTGTTATCATAATGGCAAGCTTGCAAACACCGCACTTGGGTTGCTGTTCACTGTCTTGTTGAGAGAGAGAGAGAGAGAGAGAGAGAGAGAGAGAGAGAGAGAGAGAGAGAGAGAGAGAGAGAGAGAGAGAGAGAGAGAGAGAGAGAGAGAGACACACACACA
>Ga0116231_10000389_pt1 | contig 73446 bp, 57 predicted proteins | sample S1TSphgellanicum_2_FD_89695 | JGI IMG/M metagenome (GOLD analysis project Ga0116231, IMG submission 89695) | Host-associated microbial communities from peat moss isolated from Minnesota, USA - S1T2_Fd - Sphagnum magellanicum MG | ecosystem: Host-associated > Plants > Peat moss > Unclassified...
ATGCCTACATTGGTGTTTTGTTAAGCAGATTGCTTGGAGCTATCTTCATAGTGGGGGGATTTTACATGGTGGTTTATGGCCAAGCATTGGAACAGAGGTTAAAGCGAGATTCGGCATTGACATCCAAATCCTTGGCAGTTCCTGAGAAGATTCAGGTCACAGAATCATCGATCTCTAACCTTGAAAGGCCTCTTTTGGGTTCAAACAATTTACAGAATTAAAACTCCCAAGTCATGAATGGAGGGATTCCTCCATCATGTCCGGAAGAATATGCCCAAAACATCTTCAAGATGATATGCCATGACATCTAAGTTAAGGACATTTTAGAAGGTGTGTTTATGAGTAAGGACTAAGGACTTTTGAAGAACCCTAAGAACCCTAAACCCACAAGAATTGGCTCATCTATGTACAACCATTACAAATATGGTTTAAATGGCTTAAAAGGAGCAATAGACTAGATTGGAACAGCACAAGAAATATTCTGATCTACAATTTTTCCTTGTATTCCTGCCTATAACTAACCACTGTAGTTAGCTATGTCCTAACCAATCACATGCATCTTCCTACTTTGTAAGCACCAAGTGCCTTCCCTCCTTAGGTACCTACAGAGTAACCACTCGCATTCCCCACCTAAGTATGATATTTATTGGATATACACATTGGCTCAATATTTAGTGATATGTAGGTTTTTTTACTGACAATTTGTTTAGTGCTTGTTTTGACATAGATATTTATTAATTTAATTTTTGAATTTCATGCTTTGAGTTATTGGCTAGTTAGTTTATTACTTTTGTTACCAAATTATTTGATCTTTCTATCCTCTTTGTTTTGTATAATTCTGATATCTTTGTTTTGTTTTTCCTTGCAATAAAATCAATCTTGCTTTTGCTTTGTCTCATACCATGTACATAAGAGTCAAGATGTTTGTTGTTGTAGTTCATTAGGTTATGGATTCATTCATGAGAGTGAAGTGAGCTACAACATAATTAAACATGTTGGTTGTGTAGTATGATTAAAATGCATAAATCAAGATAATGACAACAACATTTGAGAATAAAAATTTAGTTGGAGTTGAAAAGTTTGATAGAGAAAAGTTTGTCCTATGGAAGCAACATATGCAATTCATTTTTTAGTTTAGAGAGTCTTGGGAAATGGTGAACAGAGCATGTAAATGCATAGATGTTGCAAACAAAGCTACATGGGATAAGATGGACAATCAGTAGTAGCAATAATGTGCATTTTGCAAGATGTTGATGAAGACCACCAAAAGTAGATCCTTGATTACTCAACATTTAGCATGATTTAGAATATGCTAAAGATGATTAATGAACAAGTGATAGAAAAAAAATCACACATATTTAAGAAAAATTCTACAATTGTTCTATGAAGGAATTAGATAACATTTCAACATTCTTTAACACTATCAAAGGTTTGCATAAGATTATAATCCAAATTATGTCCTTCTAATCTTAGTCCAACAAATCCAAATAAGGTAATATGAACCTATGGTACTATTGTGAAGGTAATTTTTCCTACATGTGATAGGATAGCAATAACTATTATTATAGTTGTAGTTATTTTTGTATGTTGTGTTATTATACTACTTTTTCTTGCATGTGGTATTATAACACTAGGTATTATTACGGTGGTATTTCTTTCTACTAATAATGCTATGGTGGTCATTTCTCCTATAAGTGGTATTATTGGGGTAAATATTGATCTAGCAATAATTTCTCTTACATGTGGTATTAAAGGGTTAGGTATTACAATGATAATTTTTCATGTAGGTAGCATTGTGGAGGTAATTTTATTTTATTTTTTGTAAGTAGTTCCCCAAATAGGTGTTTCTTTCAACACTATTTTTTTTCTTCAAAGTTGTAAATGTAAAACTTGTATTCTTTGTGTTATTTTGTTTCTATTTTGAAGTAGTGTCTTATGAAAGGTGATCTTTTCCTATTCCATGGGGTACTCCTTTTAAATGCCAAGGGTTAATGCTTATCTTGTGCCTTTCCCTCTAAACTTCCAAGTGATAATCCATCCATTTCTAGGGTAACCATATTTATTACTTTAGTAAAACCATTACCTCATTTGCATTTTTGTCCTTTTGTCCTTGTGGTACCATAAATGATGGTGGTAATTTGTTAATTATACTACTTTGGGAGTCGGTACCTCCTACCTTGTAATGAACCAAAATGGTAATTCCATATTATCACTATTGGATTGATATTCCAAACGTATCATTCAAATTTATTAGCAGACGTGACTCCCTTGGTGCTTTAGGCTACTTGTAAGCTACTTGCTACTCCTAATTGCGAGGTCCTTACAAATGGTAACTTTGTTGTAGAAATGCCAACATTCAATTTATGGGTTCAACCCACTAGTATAAGGAGCCACACAGGCCCCTTTAAACCACTTCTTTTTCATTACTTTTTTGAAGAATATACATTTTTTTAATTTAATGCATCTTTCAAAAAAAATTTAAAACTTCAAAGTTTTTTCGACTATTATGGTAAGGTGTATGTTAAAAAATATCCTAAAATATTTTATAAAAAAATATCCTAAAATATTTTATAAAAAAATATTTTTAAATTATGCTTTTAGTGTCAAAATTGTTTTCAAGCAATGGTTACAAGTCTTGAAAAATGTAAATTACTTATTTTTTACTCTTAGATTGATTTCAATTTTTTATGATATGTACATAATGCATTCACAATAATAATTTATAAAAATTTATTCTATTTAGTATTTTTTATTTTTCAGTTTTTTACAATCCAAAATTCAAAAAATTAAGAAGTGGTTATGATTGCTAATGGTACATGTTAGTATGATTCCACCCTTCTATGGTAGTTTTGTTTGTACATTAGTAGAAAATATGTCTTTTGCAACTACCATTTCCAACTAATTTTTAGTTTCACACAACACATTCAATTAATTTTTGCCTTAGTTGCATAAAACAAGTCACATGCGACATATTGTACATCTACAATGTACATATGGTATGTTTGTACTTTTCATCCATTCATATTCGTACAACAAGTTGCATATGCAACTACATGTAACTAAATGATTTTTTTTTAGGACACATGCCCATTTTCAAGCCAATCATTTAATGGCACATGGCATTTGAAACACATTTGACATTCATTATTTAAATTTATTTTTAAAATCCAAGTTATTCAATATAGGGTTTATAAGATGTTGACACATGGCACCTAGGTAAGTAAATAAATAAATAAATAAACCTAGGTAGGCAGGTAAGTAGGCAAGTAAGTAGGCTTAAGTAGGTAGGTCAATAGATGCATGGGCCTAAATAGTTATGTAAATCTTATCTCAAAAGGTAGATTTACAACTTTTTATTAAAAGAAATTTGGGTTTAACCTCTAGGGTTAAACATTTTTATTGGTTCATCCCCATTGTCATTTGTTCCTTGAAGTAAGGCACTTAGAGATAAATATTTTACAAGCTTCAAAACCATGACAACCAATATGGGATAAATATTATAATTGCATTGTAGTTGCAACTTGAGATGCAATGAGCATAGAGAAGAAAATAAAAAACTTTTGGTGATTGTTTTGTTGTCTTTGAGCCTCAAAAAAAATTTGTATTTCTACACCTTATGCATCCAAAGCCATAAAAATTGTTCAACTTGGTTTTGAAATGAGCAAAATATGTTTTTTTGAAATGAAAGGGGTCCTTGTTTGATTTAGGCTAATAAAACCAATTTGTGATTTGAAGCTCAAGTTTTTTTATCATTGCTCTATTGTCTTTGAGCCTTAAAAAACATTTTGTAGTTCTACACTTAATGCATTCAAAGCCACAAAAATCATTCAAATTAGTGTTGAAATGAGCAAGATATGTTTTTCTCAATTGAAAGGGGTCATTGTTTGATTTAGGCTAATAAAACCAACTTGTGATTTCAACCTCAAGATCTTTGGTCATTACTCTATTGTCTTTGAACCTGAGAAATATTTTGTAGTTTTACACTTAGCACATTCAAAGCCACAAAATCGCTCAAATTGGTTTTGAAATGAGCAAAATCTATTTTTCTAAAATGAGGGGCGTCATTGTTTAGTTTAAGTAAAGAAAACCAAATTGAATTTTGGAACTCAAGTTCTTTTATAACATATTTGTACAAAACCAAATGTATGTATGATATTGTATGTATAATAGCATATTTGCACAAATCAAAATGTAAAAGTCATCCATTTTGAAGGATGAAGGAAAAACTAATTGCACCATAATTGAAGAGGTGACCAAAAATCATCTAAAATTCAAATGTAGTTGCACACATGACCGCTTAAGCTACATGCAATAGCCAATTACATCCAATTGCAAATGGGTTGGTTACAAACGACATGATTTTTTCTATTAGTAAAACATTCTCTTCTAATTTTGTTATTTCTCCTTCTTGCACATGTAAAAATAATTATTAACCTTTTTAGGTGCTAGGTAATGGCATCCCACTTGTTGGTGCTCCATTTGACCACCCCATTGGTAATATTGTGGTATAAATGGTATACAAAGCCAAAATGGTGGAGAATTATAATACTAAAATGGTGGATGATGCCAAAATGTTGGAGGGGGCAATTGCCTTTTCCTTCCTTCCAAAAACCATTATTTGATTTTGCATAGATGTTTAATTGTGATGGTAATACATTGGGGTATATCTAGCTATCCCCTTGTCTTCACTAGGTGATTGATTTTCATGTTAGCCACTATGCCTTTTGACATTTCTTGATGCACACATGTTGGGGGCAAACTTAAGATCTTCCTTAAGTCACCATTTTTTTCTTGATTTTTTTTAACTTGAGGGTCCTCCTACCCCTTACCACTTGTTGTGTTCTTTTGTTATACTCATGTAATAATTCCTCCTTAAAGATAAGAAAAACATATTGGGGTGCCCACTTGCAGCCATGGTTTTTTGGATTTTTTAATCAAAAGAACATCCTTCCCATTCTCCTTCTCATCCAAGTCTTCCCCTTTTGGTCCAAGTGCTTCCATCACATGGGTGATATTTTTTTTTGAACATCTAGGGTTTTTTTTTATGGTCTTTGAAATAGACATTGTCATTCTTTCCATGGATTGTTACTTACCCCATGATAAACTCAAAATCACCTTCTTGTCAAGTGCATCCAATTTTTCCTTAACAATTTTGTTTAATACTCCTATAATGTTTTTCATTAACACCTTGTTCATGGTAAATATAAAGAAAATAATCCATAGATATAAGTTCTTTCCATTCCCTTCCACTAGCTAATGATAATATTAGTTTAATTAGTTTTTTCAAGTATTTAATGGTATTGAGGAGGTTTAATATTCCAAGATCTCAAGTTTGGTTATATGGTTATAATTATGACATGTTGCCTTATATTGGTTAGATTTACTTCCTACCTCTTTCATGTTTAATTCAAACTCCTAATAATATTTTTATCTTCCCTTGACCTTACAAGGTCTCAAGATCTTTTCATAACTATGGCTTACATTACCATTGCCACAAGGTTAATGAAAAGAGTCCTTTAGACATATTATTGTACAATATTATCACGTTAGACATAACCACATTCACAAAACATAGGCTTTGGAAACTTTTAAAAAATAATCACAAACCAAGTCTTGTGGATCCAATTCCACAATATGGTTATGTCATACATTGTGTGAACCAAAGAAAACAAACACAAAAACCAAAATCCAACTAAAATTTTGAAAATTAAATCTACGATATGATTGCTAAACATTTGCAAATAATTTTCAATAAGGGGTTTAGTAGTACCTTCATGATCCTAACAATTATATGATATGTGAATAAAAGAAACAATGTAAGATTATATTTCAATTACTCAAAAACAAAACTAAAGAAAATTGCTTCAAAGAGGGTAAATAATTGTAAACCACATGAAGTGATAATTCCACCCTGTAGCAAAACTACCTCTTGGTCCCTAGTCGTATTATTTCCAAAAAAAAGACAACAATAAACACATGAACAAACTTTTTTTTATAAAAAAATTTAAACAAAGGCTTTAGGGGTAGCTTCAATTCTTGTTATTATTTCTTGTACCTCATGTTGGGTTTACCATGATGGTGGCAACCAACCTTTTTTTGTTTCTATTTCTCTTACTCCAAATACTACCATTGTGTACCAAGAAAATACCATATACACATGTACATGGAAAACTATTTGAAAATTTCACACAAAACCATATCTCTTCCATTATATTTCCAAGGCACCAAGTACAAAGAAATACATGCATCCTTTAATATCGTAGAAAAAAGAAAAGAAGATAGAGTGGAAGAATGAAAATCCCTCTTCTCTTTTAAACTCTAGCTTTCCCACCTCCCTTTTACAAACTAGTTAGTTCCTCCAAATCTTATCCCCAAATCTCACTTTTAGTGGTAACCATCTTGCTAATTGATTAACTCTTGTAAAACCAAATTAATATTAATTAACATCACTTACCTAAATCAAAATAGGTAATAGGGTTTATCAAAACATGTTGCTAGAAATCAAAAAAATATTATATTAGGTTGCCTTGTTATAGTAACAAAATAATTATTAGGTGAATAGATTTACCCTATAATAATGGGTCTTTAGGTTTTCATTTAGGTGATACCATGCTTAAAAAGTAATTATGATGCCGATTTTCTATGTCTTTACTATTGCACTTGGTTTTCTTAGAATGAAGTCATTTTGACATGAAAATATTTTTATCAAAGTTGTCATAAATTCAATAACGATGAATTTTATGGTGAAAAACATTATATTTGGAAGGGAGTGGTTTGGAAGGAGTGGGTGATTTAAGGTTCCTTCATTACAAAGTTTTGTAACCATAAAACCTTCAAGCTAACAAATCTTCAAAATTTGTCATAACCAAAAAAGAAAGATGAAAAATGAATTGAAATGAACATGTATCATTTGTGAACAAAAAAGTGCATCAAATGAAAGGAATCTCAACAAAAGCTTGAAATGTAAAGAAAGGTTTAAAACTAGGTGTGAATATAAAACATTAATGGAATAATATTTGGGTCCCAAATTCATGGAATGCGCACAATCCTTGTGCATCATTTGCAATAATACAAAAATTGGATTAAAAGTCTATGCCATCAAAAGATGAGAAATATTTATTAAAGAACAACATACAATGTTTAAAGCCTAATTTGGAATTTGTAAATCTCCCCAAACTTTGGTAGCCAATTACCGTTGAATTTTTAATCTTGTATAATGGCTAAAATTTTCAATCTTAAGTTTAAACCCCAACTTTTCATTGCATATAAAAAGTTTATATAAAAATAAAAAATTTAAGAATTAATCCAAGTTGCCAAAAACTAATCTATCCGTGATAGATTTGGTGGAAACTTTGAAATCTAATAACATTACAATGAGAAATTACCTTCTAGGGAAATGTGAATTCAAGTTTTCAAAAAAAAATTAGAACAAAAGGTGTCCCTACACGCCAAGTGATTTCACTAAGTTTTGAGTGAATTCATTGGTTGTAATGAACAAGGACTAGTGAAGAAACAATGAATTCACTAGTCTAATGAATGGGGACTAGTGAATTGCACCCACATTTTGTAGTAATGTATGTACTACCATCATGGTTTATAAATTTGATCAAACATGTAACCTAGATGTAAGCTACAATTCATCGAAGAACACATGAAGTTCATAGGCATGGGAATGTGTTAATTCAATGTGGGAATAACATGTTCCCCAATGGGAACATGTTTGCATTAAAAGAAATGGGGCTCTTGTGTGGCAATATTCAAAGTCCCTAAATATGGGAATGTGCATTTTCTTGAAAAGACACGGTTATCATGTGTGGGAACTTTAGCTCCCCCATGAACTTGAGTTCCTAATGCATTATTAATTTCCACATCATTGCCATAATAACATGGTTGTTATAAATGTGGGGCCAAGTTAGGTTTTTGCAAAAAATGTGCCCTAAATCTATGCATTCCAAGCTTAACACCCTAAATTATGTGCACCTTGAATACCTTATTATAGAACATGCATATCAAGAAACAAAAAATTTGGGGAGGCATTCCTTTCATTAGAATATATTTGTGCCTAGAAAGCAAGACCACTTCACATATTAAAAACAAGACTCCAAATTGACGCACTAAAAAATTTCATGTATTTAAACTATAATTCAACTTTCTGCTTCTAGCAATGGCTTATAGATTATTTTTCTTGACTAGAAAGGCTATACATCAACATTAAGTAGGACAAGAAAACTTAAAGTATGTCCATCAACACACAATATGTGGGCCTCTATCAATATGTATCACATCCAAAATAATGAATAAGTTATTTTTCCATCACACTGTTATTATTCAGAAAGGTTGTTTATTTGTTTTGTCACTTGAAGATCTCCTAAACCACACATTTGTTGATGTGTTACTAAAAACATTAAAAAACCTTTGATTATAGGGGTGCATTGAAGTGATTTCATGATGTTTAGATAGATTCATGGGCTAAACAACCTTAGTAGATTGTTCCAAAGAATGCACCACTATATGGTGCAATTATTGAAATTAATTTGTAGCACATGATTCATTAGTACTAATGAATGACTTGATGAATATCAAAAGCAATTTTCCATCCTTATTTGAAAGTGAAATGTGTTGAAAGTTTCATTTTCAAACATAAATATAGCTCATATAATTTAGATCAACATAATTTGATCATTTCAACTAAAACATATATATAAACACATCTTACTTGGGAATATTTTGTTAACATGCCAAATGATTCAAGTATGTGTCAAGATGTAATGAAGATCAAATATCTAATTTACATTCAAGCTAGAACTTCGACACATTGGATCTTATTACATTATTTAGACATGATCTGACTATATATTTACAATGTAATGTCAAAATGTTTTGACACACTAGAAGAAATGTTGTCCAAACCAATTAATTTTATGACTAGTAATGTGTTAGTCCTACATGTCCATGTAGTTGTAGCTTGTTGTAGTCACATATGCAACTACATGAAGGGTTGAACCAAATTCTAGTTGTAGATGTGACTATAACTTATGACTAATATGATTTTCACTGAAAATGTAGATGAAAAGTGAACAATATTATCGAATTTTGATTGCATTCATTGATGGATGATAACGTAGTTATTTTTGCAATTACAAATGAAAGGTTTTTCAACTGCAATAGTATATTCTACCACATGAACAAAGAAACATAAACCACATATGGCAAACTTTGTTATTTCAATTGGACTATTATCCTTCAATGTACCCATCCATGGGCCTTCTTTGCAATCATCCATGGATCTTCCATGATATAATATATAATAGTTAATAGTTTGCTAGAAAAGGCTATTATAACCTAGTTGGTAAACTAAGCTAGCTAAACTTAATAGGGTACGTTAAACTAAGTAGGCTTATGTACATTGGTACCTAACCTAGCTTGCATATTTAATTAATTGGCCTAAGTTATCTATAGGTAATAATAGGCTAGTTTATTAGGTGTAGCTAATAGGCTAAGTTATGAAGGTTAGACCTAATTAGGCTAAATAATCTAAGTAAGTAGTTGGTAGGCTAGGTCATTATTTAATTGATAGACTAGGTAATAGGTAGTAAGTAGGATAGGTATTAGTAGGTAGTAGGTAGGTAAGCAACCTAAGCAAGAGGTATTTTATTTTGTGGATATGTCCTAATGTTTTTCTATTAATTGATAAAATAATTAGTTATGTTAAGCAATTAATTTATTAAATGTAGGGTAAGTAATTAATTTATTAGGTGGGCTAGGTAGTAGATAGTAGGTATGTAACCTAGGTAATATGTCATAAACAGGATAGGTACTAGTAAGTAGTAGGTAGGTAGGTAAGCTAAGCAAAAGGTATTTTATTTTGTGGATATGTCATAATGTTTTTTATTAATTGATTATTTAATTAGTTATGTTAAGAAATTAATTTATTAAATGTAGGATAGGATATTAATTTACTAGGTAGGTTAGGTAGTAGATAGTAAGTATGTAGCCTAGGTAGTATGTGATAAGTAGGATAGGCAATAATAAATAGTAGGAATTTTATTGTGTGGATATGTCATAGTGTTTTTATATTAATTGATTAATTTATAGTATGGTAGGTTAATTTGTAGGTAGTAGGTAGTATGTAGGATAGATAGTAAATAGTTAATGAAAATAGTAAATATTTTATTATGTGGATATATGATAATGTTTTTGTATGGGACAAAGGATGTGATAGTGCTGTAATGTTGTAGTGTTTCCCTTTCATGAGAATTGTCCCATATCTTTTGTTTACAACTTCAAACTTGTAAAATATATACGTAGGTGAAGGAATGGATTAAATTCATGGTATGCACTATAAACATAATGCAAATGCAATTTGGGATGAGCCAATCAAAAAGCTTGTCCCCAACAAAGTAAATAGGATCCTACCTACCTACTTAGCCAATGCTAGCTAGCCTATTATACCCTAACATAGCCTAGAATAGGTTGCCTATTATAGTTTAGCCTAGGATAATTCAAATAATTAATTACTATAATTATAATAATTAATTCATGTAATTATAATATATCTTTTTTGAACAAATGGAAAATTGCCACGTGTTTTATGGCAATTAGCTCTTGAAATTACCACGTGGTTCAATCCTAACTACCCATCAATGGCACGTTTGGTAGCATGAGATTATCCCAAATGTAGTCACAAATTGGGGTTCCATGTCATATTAAGGATCATCCATGGCAATGGATGAGAAATTATAGCCTAGTCGTAAGGTTTGCGACTACATTTTCAACTTCATGGCCATGTCATGTCTTTTGCAACTAACTGTCTTATGGCACTTGTCCAAGGCAACTAGGTTATTTTAAGTCACATGTGTCCATTACAACTATAAATGAGTCGCAAATTCAATTGTTGATTTTCAAATTTTTTCTAGTGATATTGAAAGAGGGATTTTGGGACTTTTTTTAGAAATTAAAAAAATTTGAGAGTTTTTTAAGCTAGGGACATGTAAGATATACTAAAAGGAAAGTAATGGATCACATAAGAATATGAACCATGGTGAAATCCATGTATGGATATTTTAATGAGTTTTGAAATACTTAATTTGCTTACTTTGCAAGTGGGGTGATGGAAAAACATTTATGAATTACATTAAGTCATCTTAGTCATATTGAAGTTCTCACCCCATTGTCCCAAACACATGAAACTAAAAAGCGTGTCCCTAAGTTTATTTGTGAAGTTCATTGTTGTAGAATTAAGAAATCACCATTGATATTACATCACAAGCTCAAAGGTGCATAAAAAATCCTCTTCAAATACAAAATTTAATTTATTATAATAGGATTTGTTCATACATAGAGTTAACTTATCATTACTAAGTTTAAATTAGGAAAAAGAATTACCACATATCTACACCTAATGTTAGCATTAACAAAAAAATCCTACATGGAATATGACATGATTTTTTTTGGAGGAGTGTTAAAGAAAATGTTATCAATGTTTATGCATAAACTAAATGTTAAACTTAAACCTTAAAGATGAAGAAATACGTTTTGTTAAGCTCCATGTTCATCTAAAAGAGGGTGACTCCCCCTCTTTCGAGCTTTTCCTTGCACTTCTAAAGTGTAGGCTCAAATGAACATCTATTGCAATTTCAAGAAATAGACACCAAATTCTTCCTTGTATTTTTCAAGTGCATTATCAATTAGTTAATGAACAATAAGAGTAGATGTCATCAAGTTTTTTCTTGTGTTTTTCAAATGTGTTTTTAAATGAAGATCTATTACAATTTGAAGAAACAAACACCAAAGAAAAATTGAAAAAGCAAACATTGGAAGAAATGTCGCTCATGAATATTGCTTAGAAGAAGTTATAATCACAATAAGACATGCATGTAAGAACCATTGAAAGGAGACATTATACAAGAACCAAGAAGAATTGGAAAGGAGACATGTTAGTAGATGCATATGATGTCTTCATTTGGAGAATACTACAACAATTATGCATGTGAACATGCACAACAAGAAGCTGTTGATTAAAACAAATTTTGTTTTTTTTTCCAATAGATTCTTCCAAGATTTGAACAAAAAATTTAGAATCTACTAGATGCTCAAGAAATTGCATGTATTACAAAAGGTTGTGGAACAAATTGAGGCAAAGGTACTTGAATTTAGAAAGGGGAAAAAGACAAATTATGTATATCAAAAGAAAAGGAACTTGGGAAATGGAAATCTTGTGTTGTATGCATATTAGAAGACAAAAAACTTCAAGAACAATCTCATTATGGAGTATGCACATTAAAAAACAAAGAACTTGTACTTGCATATCAAAAGACAAAAAACTTACATGTTATTATGAGAAACATTTCCTAAAAGATGCGGTCATAAAATACAACAAAAGCAAAAGGATCTAAAAGGTTGGATATGGGGTGGGGGAATGAAATATGAATAGCTTCCACCATTATCAAATGACAAATAATCTTGGAGCTCATCTCTCCTTGCATAATTAAACATTAAAACATCCAATGATGCAAAAATTCTTGCACCTCACTACCCTTCCTTTTGTATATTACAAAGTAGAAAATATGTCCCTCCTCAATTTTAATTGCAAAAAAATATAAGAGATATATCTAAACTAATATTGAAATGTCATGCATAACAATACAAGTATGTGATAATCTAGAAGGCTCTGTGTATTAATTCTCAATTAAGAAAACTTGTAAACATATAATTGTATTGCTAGGACTTTGTTCAATGCAACCCTAATGTTCATAATCCCTAAGCATGCTTTTGATTACTCAAGGATTCTTTGCATAAGGAAAAGGAAACTAGAAAAATGGCATATTTGGCAAGGACCTTAAACCCCATCAACTCCAATTCAAAAAAAGACAATGGGGTAACAATTATTAAGGCATCTTGGACCAACATCCCTACAAAACCCACTAGTGATAAAAATGTTATATCATATGACAAAAATAAATATGTTTTTATACTAAAATTCCCTAAGAATTGCAAGGCTAATATAACTACTCAAGAATTATTCTTTTATGTTAGAAATCTTAAAAGTGCATTCACCAATAATAGAACTTTCTGTAACTTGAACAATTTTATTGTAGAGTATGCATACTAAAAGACAAAAAACTTGGGAATGTTCTCAATATGGACTATGCATATTAGAAGCCAAAAAACTCGTAGCAAATTAAGAGATTGGGGAATATGCATACCAAAAGGAAAAAATAACTTGGAAGATGTTGAGATTGTGAAGGATGCATATTAGAAAACAAACTATTTGGGAAAGGAAGCATACAACATCAATGCTTGGAGGGCAACAACATGTGTCACATTTGGGCCTTCAATCACAAGATTGCCCTTGATAGTCTACTTGAAAATATTGTGGCATCCACATCTATAAGGTGATTGTCATGAAAGGTGGTCACATAATTGAAGATTGGGGGTGGTTTGTAAGTTGTTTAATTACCAAAGAATCACATCCTCATAATCAGCTACAACCTCTTGTGTGCATACCCTTTCAAGTAATAGATCTAATGCCATTGTTAAATATGAAATGCGTTGACAAAAGCTACATAATTGACTACATTGGTTTACATTGAAACTACAAAAACAAAAAAAAAATATTAGAATAGGTTGAGGATCCCAACTTACCCTTTTGTTCTAATGCCTTGGTGTAAAACAAATACAACCTAGAGTGCAAAAGTATTGTACATGTTCACATTAAAGCTCTAGGGGTGAAATAACTTTGAACACTTCAATTGGATCATCACAAATGCATTTAAAACATCAAGAATGCATAAGTGCAAACCAATATTCAAATGCAAAAACTTATGGCACTTGCAAAATAGGTTAAATGAATTAAATGTTGATAAATAAGAATTAAAATCACCACATTTTGACTTTAGTTTCGTAGCATTTTTAAAGCTAGTTTTTAAAAATATTTATATAGGTTTTTAAAACATGTCACCCTTTAATGTTAAATCCCTCTTGGGAGTTGGGATGTTAACAACTTTTGCTAAATAAAAAAATTGAAAAATAAACCATTGATGACATGTACAAATTGGCTTTTTGAAAAGCAAATGGGCACATTCTTGCCACATTACAAGAAGTTTTTTGGGAATTCACTATATTTAAACAATAAGTTCTAACTTGGACATGTGCCTTTTCATGTCCATGTTATATAGTAAAATCAAAATTGAGATTGACATAAAAATGATGAACTCTTGAAGACCGTATGGGAACATGTGAAGGAAATAAGATGGGTGGAGGTGATATTATTGAATTGATCCATCTCTTTTACTATTTTCCTTACCTCTTTCTCACCAACATGGGGGGTTAATCATAGGGTCCTAAAGGGGTAGAATTGAACTTTTCAAGTCATCTAAGCTATGGCCATCATGGTGTGATCTTGGTTTAAATATATAATAATAAAATTCTATCTTTATTATAGTAATTCTATAATTGATACATGATATTTTTCATCAATTTTAATCTTATCTTGAACTTATTTCAACTCAATTTTTTTAACATTTGATTGAAACTTTCATGTTATCTTTTTTGTTTATGTGACATCCATCCCAACTAGTTCTTGGTCCAAATGCAAAATTTTGAATAAATTTTAAATGAAGATTTTAATAAGGCAAGGTCCATCTTATATTCACATATTTCATAAACCCACATATGCAAGTTTGAATCATATAATAAAATCACATAATTTGAGATTGACATAAATAACTATGAACTATTGGAAATCAAATGGGAACATACAAAGAAAATAAAAATGGGTGGGGGGTGGATATTATTAAATTAATAAACCTCATTTCATTTACCTTTATTCTTAATATTTTTTCACATTTTCAAAGTTAAGCTAAAATTAAAATAGATTATTTCACTATTAATGTACATTTCGTAAATATAAAAAGTTTCTCCAATCATGAAGTTCTATGTCTTTAAGCTATATATATAAAGGTGAATGCATGCTATCATGGTTCATCTTAGGCAAATGTAAGACTCCCAAGAGTCCTTAACATGTTTTTATATAGTATCCATATGGATATGGTTGTAAATTCAAAGATTTCATTAATGTTATCTTTGACTACTACATTTTCATTCATTTATGAAACCTTTTAAACTAGGTGAAAACCCATATTGAAAAATGTTGTTGTTGGTTGGTATGGTGAAATCTTTTTGAAATTTTTAAAAGAAAAATTCATAAAATCCACAAGAATAAAAGCCCACTTATATTTCAATTTTGTACCCATTAAGCATAGAAATTTTGATAAACACAAAAAAATCATTTCAAAAAGACTTTTGAAAATAAGGTCCAATTTTGACCCTTCAAAAGTTCATAACTACCATTTGGTTAAGGTTTCACAAAAAAAGATTTCACACTTAACTTTATCATTTCACTCTTCAACCCATTCTTGGTTCTTATTTTTTGAATGCAATTCAATATGAAATTTTGAATTTTTTAACAATCCAATCAATTGACTAGTCCATATTTTTTATTTCAAAAGTTCATTATTGATAATGAATGTATTATTTTCAAAAAATAATTGTGCAAATTTATTCATAATCAAACTAGAATTTACTCTAGAATGAATCATCATTTAATGTGTTTAAAATTAAATTATTCACCATAAATATTTAAACACAAAACACCATGTAGAAATTACAATTTATATAATACCAAAAACAAAGCACTATAGTTTGCATCCACCCATAATGATGTAATTATTCAAAATAATAATTATATTTCACATTTACTATTATCCATCCATTAAAATAATTACCTCTTTCAAGCCTACCTACTTCATTATTTTCCCCTTTTATATGGACATGAAAAGGCCCATTGAAATGGCTTTGGATTTCATGGTATTAGTAAAATCAAATTTGAAAATTGACATATATAATGATGAACTAAGGTAAACATGCCCCCCCCCAAACATCACCCAATGACAACACCCCTCTTGTGTAAACCAATGTCAATCAATGGTCACATTTGTTCCTACAAGCAATTTAAGGTAACCTTATGATCAAATGCCTAGTTTTGAACAAACGTGTTCAACTTTTTATATTATCCAAATGAAATTATTTTTTTGTGTGCAATTATGGGCATGGGAAAATTCAATAACCAAAAAAATGCCACAGTGTTATATGTAGTCATGTTTGGTGATGGGAAAGGACCCATTGTAATGCACATACTTGAAAACAAATATGGTGGCAATGTTATTTTTATGGGTGGGTTGAACTCCTTTTCAAAAAACCAAACCCAAGGAAACCAAGAAAATGTTTGGTGATTAGATAAACTAGCATAGTTTTAAGGTCTGATGGATTTTTTTCACAAAACACAACTAAGATTTTAAAAAAATAAATTTAAAGTTTGGTTATGGGGATTTAGGCTCTTATTAAAAGGCATGCAATTGCTCATCAACAAACCCTAAACCTTAACAAGGATATTATGCACAAGGATCAACAAATTAGGACATCATATCTTTTAATATTCCAAAACAACACATTTATTAGTCCCCAAAGGAAAGTTCTTGAATATTCCTATTATCATAAGCACTTTGCATTCCTTAAAAAAAAGGCACAAATCAAAGTTTAAACTTAAATAAGGCTCACATTAAATAGGTAGATAGTTTTTTACTTTTAGTCTAAGCTCTAAATATGTCCTTTCTATGAGCCAAAGTACAAGAATAGTTCCAACTTTACTTAGAATTCCTAGGTCTTAATGTTGTAGTGCTGGGAAATTTAAACTTGTTAATGAAAATAGAACATGTAGAATATGATAGTTCAAGTCCAAAAATTTATTTGCAAAAAACAAGTCTCAAAGACCCAGGGGGGACATTTATTATAAAGTTTAGGATCTACATGTGTCAAACAAGCATTTTTAAGGGGGTATTGAATAATTGTCCAACTTGCTTTTTATCACCTTATTATTATTTAATTTTCTAATATATACATATTAAAGCCACCATGTATTAATTATAATCCATTATTTCATGTTAATACACACCTTATATTATAATTAAATTGATTATTTGAATAAAATGTACTCTATTTTCTAACTAATTAACTTATATTTTTACCCAACAACCAATATTTTGCACCCTATATTTTTACTTTTGCATTTTCTGTTTTTTTTTACTAATGTTCCCACCCTAGGTTCAAAGAGAAAGTAAAACAAATATAAAAGCAAGAACTAGGTTCAAAAATAGATTTGCAAAAAACAAAGCGCAAGGTGAAAATAAAGCATGTAGAAAAATGATCAACATTAGAAATATGAATTGAAATTGTAGATTAAATTTACAATCAAAGTTTAATAAAATATTTGGATTACTACTAAATCCAACAATCTATAGTTCAAAATGTTCCATCAAAGAGATTCAAGAAAGTTCAAGATCAACTAAATCATATCAATCATTTTTACATATTTCTTTCCACGACATGCACATCAACAAAAGATGTGGATCTAAATTGGGATGATTTTGTAAAATTTTATAATCTAATATATTTTATTGTAGCACTACTAGAACATGTTATAGCAAAAGTTTTAGATTTATTACACTTTTTGGATTCTTGGGTTGTTTATAGGAAAAAGAAAGGCATACCATTGGTTGAGTTACATCATAGTCCACCAAGTTGCTAAAGGTTGGGTCCAAAAGAGAAAAACAATCATGAACTTGATAGTCCCTTGAAGGTGACAAAACAACATGTTAGACTTGCAAGTAACAAAAAAGGATAATATGCCCCTTGCATCAAAAAAGGAAATGTTTTTTGAACCACAAAACAAAAGATCAATTTACATAATTAAATCAAGTGTTTTCAATAACAAAAAAAACATGTGGATAAATGAAACATTAAAAATAGGAATGGATGCAATTGAAAAAAAAACATATTGTTTTAGGACAACTAGCAATTCATCAAATATTCCAATGAACTTTCTTTTTAACCACCCGAATGGAAAAACTAGATGTAAGAAGATAAAACCAAGAGTTGTGCTTACAAAAGAAGGGGATGCAATAGTGATTACATCATTACTATAAAATGTGGGTGTAGTTCATTAGTCCTCGTTCATTAAACCAATGAATTCACTACTTTCCATCTAATCCCCATTTACTAAAACTAGTGAATTCATTCAAAATCTAATGAAATCACTTGGCATACAAGGACACCTTTTGTTGTAGTGCATGCACATTAATTATTCAAGAATGTGGACAGTTCATAATCTTGCAACAATTAAAGATGAAAGTTGTAGAACTAACACAAATAAAGGCTTCACCTTTCTGGGATGGGATATCAAGCTATAATTGATGATATGAATTCAAGCATAAAGATTTTAAAAGTAGCATTTGACATATATAAGGATTGGAAGTTTGTAGAATAAGGGCTGACACCCACTTCATGCAATTTTATTTCTACAACAACTTGCAATCAATGTACAACATCACAAATTTAACATGCAACAAATTAATATTAAAAATCAAGCAAAGTTCATTTGTTCATAGGTTCGTACATTTTACACATGAATATCATGTGTCGAAAACATGTTTAACACACAAATAAATGTGTTGATGGATGAATAATAAACTTATGAATGAACGAATGTCACATGAATTTTACATCTTCCTATAAATATGTATGTCAAATGTATTTTCAATGCATGAAATTAGTGTGTAAGGTGTAAATATGTATGTCAAATGTATTTTCAATGCATGAAATTAATGTGTAAGGTGTAAACATGTTAAAGTAGGTCAAAACAATATCCTGACAATGTAAAAAAACATGATTATGAACTTTGGAGGTTAAAAAGTGAAACACATTCTTTAAAAATTAATGTTTAAACTACATGAGCATATGTAATATGACATGAAAAAGTTTTTAAAAGCTTAAGATGTTGTGTTTACTTTCTTTCCAATTATTTTTGCTCATTTTTTATTTATTTGATGCTATTGTCCCATTTTGCACAAAATAACATAAAATATAATCATGACCTTTCATTTTTTAAATTCATTCTTATGGCTCCCTCAAAGAGTATTTAAAGCATGTTTTACCATGTTATAAACACAAAATGCATTTGTAATTCATATTGAAAAATAAGTTCTTAGCATTTAAGACCTACATAAATAAAAATTTACTTTTGAAGGGTTTAACATTGTCATGATTGAAATATTCAAGTTAAAAGAAATGTGTATCAATTTACATGATGGCTCAAACATTAATAACACATCAATTTTATAGTTTGATTTGGAAAAAAATTAGATATAAAAACTTGCAATAAATTAAAAAAAATAACTCTTGAATAATAATATAGATTGGGGATGACCATATATGGTTTATTTAATATGGTTAGTATGCCCCAAATTTTATAACATTAATAAAAGGCCTAAAATTCGATTTTTCAAAATATATTTTCCAATTATTTTTACTTTTTGAGCAAGGATCATGAATTGGCCTACTTTAGCATGCTTGTGCATTGTGAAATGTATGAATTATAAATGAATGAATTTTTCATGATTTCCATTATTAAGTTGTGAAATGTTAAGTTTGTGATGAACCAATTACATAATTATAATTTAAATCAAATATGCGATTTTGATGACACATGCATTCAAGCTAGCAAATAATTTGGAGCAAGAGTTTTGGCTAGGAGAGAGTCAAATGTAGTTTATAGCACCATCCCCAAATTTCAGGAATGGTTAATTATATATTATGTAATGAATCTTGCAAGAGGTGTTCTACCTGGGTTTTACATCTTCAAAAGTGAAATATTGCAAGATGATTACATCAAATTTAGCAAATTAGTTACTTTTATGGCAATGCAAAAAAAAAAAAACATGAATGATTATTTTGCTATTTAAGGAATTCTTATTTTTCTTTAAAAAGTCAATTCTATGTGGAATGTTTTTCACCAAAGAACATTTGTTAATTCTAGATGGGCATGGCAGGCACATTACCTTAAAAGCAATGGAATGAACAAAAGAGTTAAAGTAGACATGATGACAATGTCATCATACACATCACATGCATTGCAACCATTATATGTGTTTTGTTTCAAGCCTTTTAAGACAACATTTTAAAAGGTTGGGGATGTAACTATGTCAAAAACAATCACATGGAACTAAACAAAATAACTATAGCTCGATGGGTGGATCAAGCTTTAGAGCAATCATTCACAAAGAAAACTCAAGTTTGGATTTAGAACTACATGTATATGGCCTTTCAACTTGAAAGTAATGTATGGCAAAACTCGACCATTACAAATTTACATTACAACAAACATGAACAATGCAAGAAGTGAAAAAGATTACACAATAGAGGAGGAAGTTGAAAATAATCAACAATGGGGGAAAAAAATTATTATTGCATAACTTCTCCATATAGTTGAAATAGTTCAACATCCAACATTTGAAGATCTACCTATTTACAAGTTCAAAAATGACCAACAATATTATGTAGATATGTTTTAGAAGCTTACAATGATAAAATAACAACCAAAAGATATTAAATGAGGGTAGTCCTAAAGATACTTATAAATTATTGTAAGAAACCCAACGATTTCTAAATTTGACCCAAAAGTTCATGAGGGTGTATAACCTATTGTCATTGCCTTATTTACCTACAAGACATACAAAGGGGGGAAAATCATTAATTGATTATTCTCAATCAGATGTAGTAATTAGTTTTGAATACCTAGATAACTTAAAAAGAAAGTAATGGAAAATGCAACTATAAAAGAAATTAAAGAAGGAAAGGAAAAGGAAAAAGAAGACAAGCAAGCCAAATGAGTAACAAAAATTGGGTTTTATAACATATCAAATAGTTTGAAAAATTGCTAAAAAACGTGCTAGAATATAATTCATTATAGTCTAGACTCCATCTAATGTAGTTGAGGTGGGTGATCACTTTCACCATGATTTTCAAATAACATGAGAAGATCCATGTAGATACATGGGCGTGAATCTAGGTTACACAACATGGGCTTAACAATAAGCAAGGTTAAATGCACAAGTTAGGTAACATGCATAAGGGCGCCAAACATCAAGGTTGCTATTCCAACAGCTAAAAAAGAAGGAAGTAACTAGTTAGCACTGATACCAAGACTAATAGAAGAGTAAAATCAAATAGATCAAAATTACCAACAACAAATAAAATGACCTCAAGAAAGAGAACAAAGAAATAGATAAGAGGTTCGAAAAAGATTGAAAGAGAACCAACAATGACAACTAAGAAAAGATCAAAAGAGGAGAACGAATGAACAATAACTAATGAAAGAGGAGAAAGGACTAGCAATAGTAGCTTTAAGAAAGGATTGAAACAACCAATAGCAAAAGTTGAAAGAAAGGAAAAAAAGGCATTGAGCTTGAAGAAATGACTAGCAATAATACTTGAAAAAAAAAGACAACTAGTAGTATTAGCTAAAAGAGAGGAGAGAAAGGTGTCAATCTCAAAGAGAGGACCAAAAATAATTTTAGAAAGAGGAGATGACCAATAGCAATAGCTCAAAGAGAGGAGAGGATTAGTAGTAGCAACTCAAAGAAAGGAGAGGACTAGTAATGTAACAACTCAAAGAGAGGAAAAAGAAACATTCAACATAGAGATAAGACTAACAATAGAAGTTGAGAAAGAGGAGATGACATATGAGAGAAATAAATTGGAGGATTTTTGTAGAGTTTGGAACCTTGCTCAAAGATTATATCCAATGAGCATAAAATTTAACATTAATTTAACTGTTAGATTACATTCTATAAATATTTTAATTAAAAATATTATATTGATATAAATATTAAAAACATTTTTAATGTAAAATTATTTACAATATTAAAATACATTTTCTACCATTGTAGATGTTTAAGAATAACATTATTATTCCCTTATTTCTTTATAATGTATAAATCATAGGCATAAATAATGAAAGTAGAAGCTAATGAAAATGTAATCATAATATTTGAAAATTTTAAAGAAAGTATGAATTATATTTAATTATAATTTTTTTGAATTGACCCTATATAACCTTGGATTAATCCAGAACTTTTTCCCTGGCCAAGGGGTTCTAGTAATTAAAATAGAAATTACAAATAAATGTATTTCATTTTAACAATAAGGAAAAGACATCAAACGCGTTCACACCACACTGTAAGCGCCAAGCGGTGGAGACGTGATCCGTCCCTGTGAAAGACTCGGTGCCGCTGTTGTGCACGAGCGAGCGAGCGAACGAACGAGGAGAGTGTCGAAGGACGCGATTTCAATCGCGGCTGTGAAATCCCTTCTTTTTCGTCGCTCCTAAACTGGGTTTGGAACTCAGGAGCTCATACCTCTTGCCACACTCCTTAGAACACGTCTACGTTGTTTTCTCGATTTCTCAATTGTTGTATGTTTCTGTTTGTTTCTGTCCTTAGGGTTTTGTGAGATTGTTTTGTTTCCGTCACTCACTCGAATTTAGTAATCGAAACTCGATCCGGAGGCTGCCTTGTCGCTGTAGAAGCCTTTTTAGAATACCGAAGTGGTTGCCGGTTGGAGATTTTTGCCGTTCTATGAAAAGACAGATGAAGAAGGGAAGGTGATATATAATATCTTTTGGAGTTTTGTGTTAGGGTTTCAGTGAGACTTGGAGTTTCTCTTCACTTTCCTGTTGTAAGATTCTAGCTGTATCCGGGTAGAGAGGAGGTGTGGATTCTGTATCACGTTTGTCGAAAAAGACGGCTGTAGAACATTGTTACAAAGCGCAGAAAGTGCTCATATATCATTGGAGATGGCACAACTCGTGGAGGATTGGTACAAACAGATGCCGATCATCACTCGCTCTTACCTCACTTTATCCGTTCTCACCACCGTCGGCTGCGCTCTCGAGGTATGTCTATCGGTTTCTACGCTTCTCCTATCCTCTTATATGATGGAGAAGTAGTTTTGAGCATATTGATGCAATGGTCGTCAAACCCTAAATCTGAAAGATACGACATGTGCATACGGAACACTTAGGCTCTGCAATGTTCAGTCGATATCTCAGGTGAAAGTGGAAAGATGCGAAAGACAAAGTAGGCTCAAGCAGAAATCATTCATTTGTGTTCAAATGAGGACATCTGTTTGATTGTCTCAAGAAATTGATGGTGAACAGTTTTGCACTGTCAACATCTTATTTGAAGTGAAACAATTCTGTCTTAAAGTAGCACTAATGTGCCTAGATTATGACACATCTAGGAGTGTGCCTGGTCCTTTGATACGGATCAACTGCAAATGAAAAGCTGATCTGTGAAGCCCTGTTTTCTTGTATGTTTTAGGTTGTGTTTGATGTCCATCTCAGGAATGCAGGCAGGAGCGATTTTTCAACTTGTTGGTTTCTGGAAGGAAATAGGTTCAGTTTTTACAGTTTTGAAAGTTCTTGTCTGGGAGTGCACAGTTGCTCTAGACTCCTCCTCCTATATTCAGTTTTAAATTTGGAGATATTGTTAGTTCAAGTGTGGGATTGTCATGTATAGAAGGCTATTGATTAGGGGGTGGTACACTGTGCAGGTGATTTCTCCCCTTCATGTCTATTTAAATTCAACACTTGTGGTGGAGCATTATGAAGTATGGCGACTAGTCTCCAACTTCTTCTATTTTGGCAAACTTGGTAATCCTCCTTTGCCATTGTGTTGCAGACATGTAGAGAAACATTGTTTTGGTGTCGCATTAGCTGTTGAACACTGCTGATGGTGTTCATTTCATGGCATCAGAGACAAATTGGATGTTATGTTTGCTTGACATGTGTTGAAGTCTCTTATCACCTTGTCAGTGGTCATTTCAGAGGGGTTATTCAAGTTTGACTCAAATTGTAAGTATGGTGAGTTCTCAATGCTTAGCTAGATGTATGAGTTGCTTTCAAATAAATTTTGCTAATGCATCTTGTGTTGGGTTTGTGTGCACGTGTGTCTCAGATCTCGACTTTTTGTTCCATATGTTTTTCCTTGCAAGGTACTGCAAGCTATTGGAAGAGACCTCATTTCGAGGGCGCACAGCAGATTTCTTCTTCATGTTGCTCTTTGGTGGAAGCTTGTTGACAACCCTTGTTGTTGCGGGTGGTCAGCTTAAATTCGGAGCACCATTTGCTGACATCATTTTCCTCAGCAACTCTCTGACATTTATGATGGTGTGCAATCTTAATTTTCCCTGTTTGTTCCTGCAATTTTCAGTGTCAGTGATTCCAGAAAGACTTTTTTATCTTTTAGTGCAGGATCTCAGGTATTGCAACAGCATCCTTATCATAATCTGAAGTTAATTGTGAATGGCTTGATTGGATAGCACTATACTGAGACTGAGGAGTTTGTTCATATCAGCAGACAAAGGTTTTGACACTGTGTGAAACTTAGAACACTTGAATAGCACCATCTTCCAGAGGACATGCTGGAGGATAGCCTGTGATTGTTGGAAACTGTTCTGAAGGTAATACTGTTGGGTTTGTATTTCACTTAACAGGTATATGTGTGGAGCAAGCGTAATCCTCATGTGCAGATGAGTTTTTTGGGCCTTTTCAGCTTTACTGCTCCTTACCTTCCTTGGGTAAGTGTCTCTTCCATATCTATTTTCTTTGACCTTCAGTTCTTGTTTCTTGAATTGGGAACTATGTTTTAAGCACTCGCAAGCATGCAATTGCTACAATATATGTGCATTTGTCAGTATTTCTTCAATAGTACTGTAGATGTCATATGGGTTGGGCAGTTCTGATCTCCTTGGTGGGCCACAGGGTATATATTGGGGGCCACTGGTTTGTCTTTCCCATAGCTTGAATTCTAATTTCTCTTGGTCATTTTCTTTAATCAAGCTCACAACTGAAATATTTCTTGATTTGCATTACTTGCAACTGCAGGTGCTTTTGGGCTTCTCAGTGATGGTGGGAAGCAGTCCATGGGTCGATCTTCTTGTAAGTTGGACATTCTATACTCTATCATGGGTTCATCAGGGTCATTCCTACTGCTAGCATGAATGTTTTCATTTTGGTGGAAGTGTCTGTGCCTCTCCACTATAGTATTGGAAGATTGAAGAATTGATTAGACTGGGAATACTGATCATCATTTTGTGTGGGGGATTCAATGGCAGGGTATGGCAGCAGGTCATGCATACTATTTCCTGGAGGATGTTTACCCACTGATGACAGGGCGGCGCATCTTGAGGACCCCAGGTATAATCAAGGCACTTTTTCCAACAGAAACAGTGGTGGTGTCAAGGCCACCCCCAACTTTATGGGGAGCAGCAGCTCCTCCAGCTGCTGTGCCCCATAGAGATTGAGAGCTACACATTTTCTTCATTCAAGAGCACCTATCTGGGTTGCAGATCATTGGAGGTGATCTTGATGAGTTTCACTGCTTTAGCAAGCCATTCTTAGAGTATTGTTCTGAGGAGTATTGTGTGTGTTTTGTGAAGTGACTTTACAGAAAACTCTCAGTAGTCTCTTGTCTGCTTACTTAAGTAAGAGTTTTCATCAGGATGAAAAGCATTCCTGTTTGTGCTCTGGAGCTATGGCCAGATGGAAATAGCTTTGTATGACAAGCTCTCACTGATCCTTTCAGTGAAGGTGTTATTGCGTTGATATTGGATTCTGCAATTGTGTTCAGTAATGCTGATTGCTTTTCAATCTAGATGTCATAGCCAGCCTGAAGTGTGTTGTGGTAGGTACACTATGACTGTGGGCTGTGGAACTGAACACCCTACAATCATGTGTCACACATGTTTGGCAAAGTTTGCCAGTATCTGACTATTATGTGAAGTTATGCCTAGGTTTATAGTAAAGATATTATAACAGTACCCAGAATGAAAGCTGTATTTTTTGCAGTTATCTAGACGGAGAGGACATCATATGGTTTCTGGACAGATGCCAGAGAGGCCTGTTTCCAGCAGTTATGCAAATTGTGGATTGACATTGGACTGACAATAGATGCAAATCTGATATTTGGTTCAAAGAGAAGATAGGAATAATTGAGAGAGGATGCTCACCTGAAGTAGCTGTCCCTCACATGACTAGCTAATGATTTTTGGATTCATTAGGTTCCAACTTCCAACATTGAGAATTCTCACAGGTAGGACTAAGAAGACACACTGTTAAATTGGACTACGGTAGTTTTCTACTTGGAACCCAAGTAGGTTCTTGATTGGGTTCATACTTTGTGCAATGCAGCAGGCCCAGACGCACTAGTAGTTGCATGGTTTAACAGGCCACTGAGGCCAGAGCTTGAGCACCATCCAGTGGATCCAGCAGACCTTTGTGTGAACTAGTTACCAAACACTTTTGGGGTGACTAAACTAACCTTGATCAAACATATTTGAATCTATGATTGAATGGGGGCTTTGGCTTTTCATCAAACACCCATGGAGAGCCAAAAAAAGATTATAACTAGTCAAATTTGTCTTGTAACTGACCAAAATTGATTATTTCCAATTTTTTCTTTCTAAACTTCATAATAGGTCCAATTTGCATGTTGTCTACGCCATTAGATTCCTAGACTGGTGGGCAAGGAGAATGCCTCAAATTCCAAGCCCAAATTGTGGGTAGGTTGTTCACTAATTGGTAATGACAATAGGTAGTTAGAAATTAGAGCTACAGAATAGGGTGAAATGTAGAGTGCAAAATTACAATCACCCGTGCTAATTCTAGCACTATAATCACTACTACCATGGTGAGATTCTGCTCTACAAAACGACTTTAAATAATTTCTCAAGAATAGGCATACAAATTACCCTACTTTTGAAAGGTAGTTAGAAATTGGGGCTATTGAATAGTTCAATTCTAGAGTGCAAAATTACAATCATATGTGCTAATTCTAACACCAGAATCATGGCCCTGATGAAATTCTGGCCTACAATGTCAAGCTTGAATAATTTTATATAGAACAAGCACACTAACCCTACTTCTAAAGGTAGTTAGAAATAAAGGGCTACAAAACTGGGGCAATTCTAGAGTGCGTAATTTCTAGAGATCTTAGAATTTACAGAATTGATCAATTCTAAAGTGCAAAGTCATAGTCAGACAGGTTTGCTGATTCTGAGACCCCTGCTGATTCTAACACATGAGATTCTGCAGTTCCACATTACTTTGAAATTATTTCTGTAGAAGAATAGACACACCTACCCTACGGCGAGAAGGTAGTTAGAAATTAGGGCTATTTTACGCCACTGGAATATTGCGTGTAACGTGCTGCTCGTGAGACGTAGCCCAGGCCTTTCCGCGCCTTGTTGGCTTCGTCGTGGTTTGCAGCTTCCGCGTGGACTTGGGGTGGAGAGAGTTGGAGTGCGCGGAACTCCATCGTCGCTTTGCGTGCAACCAATCGCCACCAATCGCTCGAGTGCATACGAGAAAGTATTAACAAGCTTTTGTTGCGAGAAGAATTGGAATTTTTTGTTCGTTTTGACAGACAATTTGTCTTTCGTTTTTTTCTTGTGAGAGACAATTTGAGGATCGCGTGTTTTGATTGTCTGGCTGTTTTTTTTTGTGGTCTCTGCGTTTGTTTGTTGTTTCCGCTTCAATTGTAGGGAGTAGAGCGGAGTAGAGAGGAGGAGGAGGAGGAGGAGGAGGAGGTTGGGACACAGATGGCGGTAGTGGCGGGATCCGTGTTTCTGAGTCCTTTTACATCTGCGGCAACGGCCGAGAGCCGTGGTGATGTTCATCTCCCGCGTACTACTGTCCGAGCGTTGGTTTCTTTTAGTCGATTTGGTACTCGAGGATGGAGCAGCACCGAGGTTTTGAGCATCGAACAATCGGCTTCGTTTGTGTGTGGATTAGGGCGGACGAAATTGAGCTCCAAGAGGTCGCCGAGGCTGAGTAGCAAACGATTTGCGAAGGCTCATGGGGAAGGGAAGCAAATCGGTCCGGTTTCTGCAACTATAGCTCCACCCAGGCCGTCGTTAAATCCCGAGAAAGGCGCGGAAGAGGAGAACGACGACGGAGAGAGCGGCGGCACGCGTGACGTAGTTGAAGACGAGAAAATACAAGAGAGGTCGGAGAAGAGAGAAGAAGAAGCAGCTTTTGTGTGGAGAGAGAATTGGTATCCTGTGTCTTTGATCGAGGATTTGGACCCCAGTGTCCCGACGCCTTTCCAGCTTCTTGGTCGAGAGTTAGTGGTTTGGAAGGATCAGCAAGGCGAATGGCGTGTGTTTGTGGACAAGTGCCCCCATCGTCTTGCTCCTCTCTCTGTATGTATTTCTCTATCTCTTTCATTCCCTATCTCCGGGCATCTTCCCAACATATAATTTTCAGGATTATATTCTTGTTGAGAATGCTGAGGAGTTATATTCTTTTCTTGATCTTATTTTTCCTGCTGTTTCCTTGAGCAGGAAGGGAGATTAGATGAATCAGGAATGCTGCAATGCTCATATCATGGCTGGTCTTTCAAAGGTGATGGAAGCTGTGGTGCCATCCCACAAGCTGCATCTGAAGGTCCTGAGGCTAAGGCCCGATTCTCTCCTCGGGCTTGTGCTATCACATACCCAACCCTAGTCTCTCAAGGCTTGCTCTTTGTCTGGCCTGATGAGAAAGGCTTGGAAAAAGCTTCTGTCACACCTCCTCCTACGTAAGTACTCTGTGTTGCCTAGTGTATGATTTCTATGTCTCAGAAGCATAAAGTCTCTAGGCTAGAACTTGTGACCACATTGCAAATAGTTGTAGGTTCAGTTCACTTCTAGGTCATGGTGGATATTGCCCACATTAGCCAACCAATCACACATTGAGTCAATGGGTACACTGGTAATTCAGAGTGGTGGGAAGCTGTAAGTAAGGGCTTCTGACTCACTGGGAGAAAAATGGCAACCGAGTCTACCTAGTATTGCAATTATAGAGTGTCCAATTTGAAAAAGGAGGTAGCAACCCTAGAATGACACAACACTCAGTCATGTTTGGTTTGTAGTGCACTTTGTGTCATCATTCTTTTCTGTTGGTCTGGATTAGTCTGCTGCCATATATTGGGTTTTTGGAAACGTGTAACCTGCAGTTACCATTTATGAACCAGCAATGGAGATTACATTTTAGAGCAGCATGCACTTGCTAGGAGCAGTCAGGCAGATTTGTATGTTTCCTGATTAGGCTCATCAAACCAAAGGTCTTGTGACAACAAACCATCCTCATGAAACAGATGTTGTGGTCGATGATTATATGGGTAGAAAACAGGCCAAAGCTAACCAGTGATGTGGATTGGAACTTATGAATGACTGAGCTCAGGTTATGTTGCTTTGTGCAGGTTGCCACCAGAGTTTGATGATCCCAATTACTCATCTGTAACTATTCAGCGTGACCTATATTATGGCTATGACACACTTATGGAAAATGTGTCAGACCCATCTCATATTGACTTTGCCCATCATAAGGTGACAGGGAGAAGAGATAGGGCAAAGCCCTTACCTTTCAAGGTGGAGAAAAGTGGACCCTGGGGTTTTAAGGGTGCTAATAATGACACTCCAAAAATTACTGCAGGGTTTTACCCGCCTTGCTATTATTACAACAAGTATGACAATATTCTTTGCTCACTTGACTTCATAGCTATGTAACATGTATCTTGCAGGTGTCATTCTTTAGATGCAAACTATGTGCATGTTATGGCTGTTCCTAGCTCTGAACTCTCAGAATCCAATATGGGTTTGGTGCACTCTTTAAGGCTGAAGAAGACACAAGATGAGGTGTGGAGTTGTTTGATTTGTTGATTCATATTTCTGGATGAAACTTCTAAGGCATTGTCTTGTGTGTGATTGCAGAATAGAGCTTCCAGTGAAACTACCATTTGTTGGGGAGAAAAATTGGGAGATATTGATATGTTCTTTTAACATTCCTATGGCCCCTGGCAAAACACGATCCATTGTTTGCAGTGCCCGTAATTTCTTCCGCTTCACCATGCCAGGGCCTGCCTGGTGGCAGGTATGTTTTCTCTGCCTCTTCATTTGTCTCAATTTGTCCTCTGGCATCACAAGCCCTTTGAGCATATTGTTGTAGATTTAAAATTTTGGACTATGATTACCTTCTGTAAATAATGCTGATATATATGAAAGCAGATGCCAGGGTTTTACAAACTATTTCTTGATGGGTCTAGATCAAAATGGACTGCTTTCTTGTTGATGCAGTTGGTGCCCCGCTGGCATGAGCATTGGACATCCAACAAGGTATATGATGGTGATATGATAGTGTTGCAAGGGCAAGAGAAGGGGTTTCTAGCACAGGGTGGTGATGTGAATGCACAGTATAGCAAATTCACTTTTACACCTACCCAGGCTGATCGATTTGTTCTGGCCTTCCGTAACTGGCTACGAAAACATGGCAAAAGCCAGCCTGATTGGTTCCCTGAAGCCAATCTTAGCCAACCACTTCCTTCTACAGTGCTATCAAAATATGAGGTAGGTTTGCAATTATTCTGTGCACTTGGGTGTTGCTCTTATAGTCTGGTTCTTGTTGTGCATATATGTGAGAATGATGCAACATGTCATTGAGTGCTGCAATACACTATCTTGTGACGTGTTGACTGTAACTGTTGTAGCGTGTACATTTAATGATGATTGTTATATCGATGGTTTTGGGATCATGTGATGCAGATGCTGAATCGGTATGAGCAACACACATTAAAGTGTGCATCATGTAGGACAGCTCTTGAGGGTTTCCGAACATGGCAAAAGGTTTTCTGGGGAAGCACAATAATTTTGGCAGCAGGTGCAGGTGTCCCCCCAGATCTGGCACTCCGTGCTCTCCTGGCTGTTGGATCGATCTCAAGTGCTGCATTAGCATATATTCTAAAAGAGAAGGAGAAAAACTTCATATTCACAGATTACAATCACTCCAAAATTGAATGATTTATGACTGAAACCTGCATTTTGGCTAGAAACTCGTGTGTATATGTAGTAGTTTGTAAGAGACTGGATGATTGTTCATAGCTACGAATAGAGCTTCCCCTTGCATTTTGCTGAAAGTTGTCAGTGAGTGGTTGTAGTTGTGCTAATTGCCAATGTTTGTGCAGAAATTTTGTGATACAAAATCTAGTGCCTGAGAATCTGGTTTTCAACTTGTTTTCAACAATCATGGAAACCATGATTATGTAAAACGTACAATTTGGGTTTGCCTTTGAGATCATCTTGAGCTCTGTGATTGTGTAAAGATGCAATTTTTAGTTTGTCTCAGAGATCTCAAGCTTTTTGTGTCTTCTGAAAGTTTCCACATCACTCCTTGTCAGACTTGTATTGTAATGATGTCTTTAGGGTTTAGGGTTCAACAAAACACAATGTTTGTCTTGCAATCTGCAGGCAGTGGCTTCTGAAGTACTAGTGCAAGTTTCTCCGCAATGCTCCTAGTCCAATTTGCAAGTGCTGAGAAGGGGTGATTCCAAGTACACAAGCCTTTTTGTTGAATATCTTCTAAATCAAAGTGGGGCCGCATAACATTCCCCGTTCCCTAAAACCCTAAACCCTAAAGCAAGAGAAACCCTTGTTGTCCCAGTTTCTTGTTGCCTCCTTTGATGGAAGGTCTGAACTACACTGGATGCCGAGCTTGGGCAAAGATATGGAGTTCTCACTCACTCAATGGCTGCTAATAGTCTTTTGCCAAGCAACAACAGAAATGTACACAGATGATACTAAACTCAAGCTTTTTATTTCCAAAGAATAAAATTTTGCGTGGACGAAAAGAAGATGCAGTAGTAATACTCAGATACCAACCAACAAACATCCTGTTGTTGCTGAAGTTTTGTTGAAAGATGACTTTGCCATCTGTGCATAACTGCTGCAAGAATAAATGATGCCTGAACACATGCTCTTTCTTGTGGTTTTATTAGAATCTGAAGCTGCCAATCCCTTTGTTGCTACTTTTATTCAAATTCTGGACGACAAGGGTCCCACGGTTTGTTGATGTCAAGAAGCTCCTCTTTTTGTTTTCTGGAAGAAAAAACCATATGAAAGATCCAACAATGAATGTCAAGAAATGAAGAAGAAAAAAGGAAAAACCAATCCAGAGTTGCCAAAGACTAGAAACTGATATGATTATGTGCATTGTTTCGAAAAGTGTGTGCGGCAGGTTGTTGGACTGGTCCACATTGTGAATAACAGATTTCGTTGTTGCAGTGATAAGTGAAGGAAAAAGAAGACTCTCAAGAGAAGAAGTCTTTGTTTTGAAGAAGAAGAAGTCTTGTTTTGAAATCTGATTTCTGTCTGCAGATTTATATCTTCTGCAGACGAGGACGAGAAACTCGTCTTTCTAAGAGTTCTTGAACATAGAAAACTTCTGCAGATGAGGACGAGAAAGTTGAAATAGACCTGTTGTAAGTACCTGTGAAGTGCAGTGTTTTGTGTTGAGTGTGATCTTCGAAATCCTCGATCAGACTCCTCGTGCACAAAGCGTGATCGCCGAGCAGCCTCGGTAGTAAGGAACGACAGGTCCCGTTGCCAGATCGCAGTTAGGCGTGTAGTATGACCTGCCTGTACCTGCAGGACACGGGATCTGATCTGCAAGGAGCGATTGCCAGCTGATGAAGTTACCGAACGAGGACGGATCCGGCAGAAACTGATTCAGTTTCCTCCTGGTCGGATTCGCCTCCTCATGATCCGTCGTCGACAATCCAGCCCCGTTGCTTTGTAGGCCTTTCCAGGATAGGGAGGAGGTCGACCATTTCTGATGCTTAGTAGTAGTGTATCCGAAAGCTTCTTCAGCCATGACCGATGTCTGCTCCACGACAAAACACATGAAAACAAGCGCGCAAATCGCTACTGCAACAATAATCCTCGAATTTCTCTCCATCTTTGCAGAGGCGTCTCCAGAAAGCCTAGCTAGCTAGTGGTATGACAGTCTCTTCTGCGATCCCGTCCCTGCAGGAGTGTCTCTGATGATCCGTGCGCTTTGCAACTTCTTGCGTTTGCAATTTGCTGCTGCAGAAGAAACAGGTCGATGAGGTTTTTGTGAAGCTGTTTTTCTTCTTGGCAACACTAAAGAGCGCCAAGCTGCTACCTCAACAGACCGCTGAGCCGACGACAATGTCGCGCGCGCGCGCGGTACTCTTAACGGATGCATATGAAACTAAAATTAGACGCTGGTTACGAGCATCTGTCGTGCTGAATTCTGTTCCCATCTCTACTTCTCTTCCGTGTCTTTCAGTGAGCTTGTGGAATTCTTTTTTGCTAGAGCGTTTCTGGTGTCGAACGACCGAAGAAATCGCTAGAGACAGAAGAAGAAACATATCATCATCATCGTCGTCGTCGTCGTCCTCAAAGGGAAAGAGAGCCATCATGTTGTGGAGAGCGGCAGTACGCCGGGTGGCTGGTGTAGCAGTCGGCAGTTCGATTTTCGCTTCCAGTGCGAAGAAGGTACTTGGCTTCTCTCTCTTCCTCACTTCTCCTCTTCTTTTCTTTGTGTCGATTGTCTTACTAGAGTTTGGATATGTGCGGATCCTTTCGGGAGAGTTTTTCGTGCAGTTGTCTGGAGTTCACTGTGGAATTCGCAGGAGATCAATGCGTTTTGTGTCGATACAGCTTCATTCCTCCTCAGGTTTAGTTTGCCTCTTATAGCTTGAGGAATTCACAAGAAACTGTGCAATACGTTCCGCATCCTGTCTGGCTCTTGAGGAATTCACAAGAAACTGTGCAGTACGTTCTGCATCCTGTTTGGCTCTTGAGGAACTCAAGAAGAAACTGCGCAATGCGTTCTGTATCCTGTTCGGGTGTTGAGGAATTCACAAGAATCTGTGCAATGCGTTCTGCATTTTGTTTGGCTCTTGAGGAATTCACAAGAAACTGTGCAATGCGTTCTGTATCCTGTTCGGGTGTTGAGGAATTCACAAAAAACTGTGCAATGCGTTCTGTATCTTGTTCGGGTGTTGAGGAATTCACAAAAAACTGTCTGTATCCTGTTCGGCTCTTGAGGACTTCACAAGAGTCTGTGCAATGCGTTCTGTATCCTGTTTGGCTCCTGAGGAATTCACAAGAATCTGTGTGCAATGCGTTCTGTATCCTGTTCGGCTGTTAAGGAATTCACAAGAAACTGTGCAATGCATTCTGCATCCGTTTGGCTCTTGAGGAATTCACAAAAAACTGTGCGATGCGTTCTGTATCCTGTTCGGCTCATGTAAAAACAACTTTAGTTTCAAAATGTGAAAAGTTGGATGTGCCACAAAATTAGTCGATAACTTCAAGGTATACACATTAGGGTGCAACTTATGCAAAATTTCATAAGGCCTTGCATACTTGGCAATGAAATGTGGGGCTAGTCCATTAGGCATATTAAAGTCTCAGATGTTCAACCACATGTGTTGCCCAACCTCAAATTCCATGTGCATTTGTGTTTTGTTGACATGCTTTTCATACCATTTATAAGCCTATTCTAAGCGCTTTTTAGTTCATGCATACAATTATTCGCGCACCTTAACCATCTCCACAACCTCCTTGGAATGGTCCCTTCATCCCATGGGGATGGCTAAATCCATTGCCTTCCTAACTTCTTTTCCCAATGCCAATTCAAATATTGCAGACATTTTGAGGAATTCAAAAGAATCTGTGCATGATTCCTTCTATATGTGATTTGGAGCTTGAACGAGAATCTGTGAAATTCGTTCTGTATCATATTCAGCGCTTGAGGAATTGACTAGAATCCATGCAATTTGTTCTGTATCATGTTTGGCTCGAGGAGTTCACAAGAATATGTGCATTGCTTCTGTGTCCTGTTTGGCTGTTGAGGAACTCACAAGAATGATCTGTGCTTTCCTTCTATATCCAATTTGGAACTTGAACAATTCACAGCAGCTGCAATTTCTTATTAAGAGAATGTGGGTCTTGAAGGAAACAGGAAGAAGCTGCTACAAAAATCAAGGGTTGCAGAGAAGAAGGATTCATGACCCAATGAAGTCATTTGGAAAATGTTTTTGCAGCAGTATTTTGCATGAGCTGAGAACAACATATGGTTTGTATTTGGAGCACAGATGACTGTAAGAGGTGCTGAATTCAGCAGTTGATGAGAAGAAATGTCAGCTGACTCCAAAGTTTTTGTGCTTTTTGAGGAGGTAAGGAGTTTGCAAAATTGGTTTTGTTCTCAGGTAGAATGTATAATACTGAAGAATGAAGTGTCTGGAATGGAGAGTTATCAAAGGCTTACTTGTGCTATGGAGTAATTCATTACCAGATCTCTGTTGTTGCATTCAGGACACCAAGTCTCTTGGACTGATGGACTATGTGGGTTTCAACAGGTTGGTGAATATCAAGGTGTTTACAAGGTACTTTGTTCTACTTGCACTCTTGTTGCATATAGTGTTTGAGTATTTGGGGAACTGTAATTTTAGTTCTTCTTGTTTGAGCTTTATGTTTACAGGAGAGAATGTTTTCCATTGGAATTGCACCAACTATTTGTTGTTGGGCCATGGCTGGCAAGTTGGTGATACATATATAATCTGTGCACAAAGAGTAATTTTGAGAGGCCATTATGCTCTCTCAATATTCTCTAGTTTAGTATATGGCAGGTGACCAAGGGATTTCTGCAGAAGTTTGGACTTAAACCATGTGCTGGACATTCCAATTACTGAGGTCAGTGGTATTAAGTATTAACATAGGTAGGCAGAATTTTCCAGTTTTGCACTCTCGGGTCTCCAATATTCTCACTACAATTGCCAATGCCTTGTGTGTTGTTTGCAATTTGCACACCAATTTAAAAATGCTCAGCATTTGACAAGTTAATTTCATGGTTGATAAGTTTGTCGAGCAAGCAACAGTAGAAAATTTCTAATCCCCCTTGTTCTTCTTATGAAATTCATACCCGGCCAGTTGATATTTGCATGCATACTTGTATCAACCTGGTACGAAAAAGGAGCGGTGGGATCCTCATACCATAAACAATCTGCTATTGAAAACTTGACATGCTAATTCGTCTGGACTTTGGAGCTGTAAACATGCAGAGGAAGCACTGACCTCCAGAAGGGCCATTAAATGCTTTTTTATTTACCCATGTGGTGGTGTTTAAATGGTCATGGTCTCTCACTTTATGCTGCCCAATTTTTCATGTTAATTGGTGGGCCATGGGTTAGATATTTAGATGTCTGTGTTGGATGTTAAAAACATTGGTAGAGACCTAAAAAGGGGGATTGTGGGTGGAGATTCTCTTACCAAGAATTCTCTTCAAAGAAAGATATTTGCATTTTTTTTCATTTGCACAATCTTCATAGAGGATGCTAGAAGAGTGTGTGTGTGTTTTTTTTTTGTTTTTTTTTTGTTTGGGGTTTTGCTACATGTGGATGATCACTGATGTGAAATTGTTTGGCTGTTCCAACTGTTCAAACATGAGAAAAAACACTACCCAGTTGGCCTTGGCCAGAGTGAACCCGCACCCACTAGCACAAACATCCACTGGACGCCCACTATGACTCGGTAATTAGGTCCTATATAGGTAGGTACATAGGTAGGAAAACAGGTGACCACTAGGGCATTAGTTGGTTTATTCATAGGTAAGGGCCGTTTTTCCTTAGCTAAGCTAACCATGGTGGTTAGCTAAGGAACTGGAAACCAACAGAAAACTGTTTCGTAACCACTTAGCATCCATCCTTCATGGTTAGCTGGTGCTTTACCGACCATTAATGGGACCTTCTCCCACACTTACTTTTTTAGTAGGGTAGCAGCCCGGAGTTCAATGGAGAGCCCAAAGGGATGCTTACATCCAAAACTCCCTGGTGGGTATCACAGAATAACAAGGATGGAAGCATTTTGGGAAATCCAAAACACTCTATATAAAAGTGTACCCTCCAAATACACCAAGAGAGTATACCTTGGCTACACCAAGAAAAATCTTTGGAGCTTTTCATGTTTTGGCAAATGAAATGAATGAATGAAGGTGTCTGAGCATCTGCTTCTTTCATTTTGACAATTGTATCAAACTCAACCACCCAATATAAAAGTCAATCCCAATAGGTACACAATAACACTGCCCCCAAAAATCCCCCCTCCCCCCTCCCTTCCTTCCCCCCACTCCACCCTCTCTCTCTCTCTCTCTCTCTCTCTCTCCAAAAAACACACACAAGAGAACAATATCCCTCAACAATTTCTTAGGTCCTTAGGGACATGTGTCAGTTACAGGTTGGGTTTGCACCATATCATTATCCCATTGCTACCAAACATGCAAGTTTCATTGGGCCACCCAAATTCTTTGGGGGCATGCACGTTTGGGAGCTAGAACCATGAGTTTAAAATCTCCCCCTGTCCTTACACAAGACACACGTCAAAACAAGAATGGGCCAGCAAAGATTCGCTTCGTCACCCAACTTTAGAAGGAGTTTAAGTTTGAGGGAAACAAATTTTTTAATTTAATAAATTTCAAGAAAGAAAAAGCAAGCAAACTTTTTAGAGAGCAAAAAGAGAAAAAAAGAGTTTCAATATCAAAATTAAGTCTTGGGTATCTTTGCATTGGATTTGTTTACATTGTTGGTTTTGTTGGGGTGTACGAATTATTATTTTTTGTGTATAAATTGCTTTCCATTTGTTCCTTGCTTTTGTATTTTAAGTGTTGTTTGTTTTTGTGGATTGGGTTGTGTTGTTGTTGTTGATACTACCCAGTTTTGGTTGCTGCTGCATCACCATCTCAGGCTTTTCTCTCTTTGGCCTTGTCTTGGTGCAGGTGAGTGCCAGAAAATTTCCACTTGAAGCAAGCAACCTCTCTTGCCAACCATTGATGATGAGTTTGTTTTGAAAGCTTTCTGTTTGTGTGCTTGAAACTCTGGTGTGTCACTTTTTGTCAACCAAAGAGGAGGTTTTGGTCTTTGGTGTTTGTGCTCTAACAACATGATACTTTTGGATTGTGAAGTTTGAGGGAATGAACAATGGTCACAAGCTCATTCATGGGTCTCATTCATGGGGTCGTGAGGCGTGAGTTGTTGTTGTGGTCCTGAGTTGCTTTTGAAATTTGTCTGTTCCTTTTCTTTTGTTCTCTGTGAATGAGAAGAGAAAATTGATGGATTCTTTGTTCCTGGCATCTGGAACCGCAATGTATGTGAAACCCCCAAGACAGCATGAATTTTCCTTGAACCTTTTCTTTTCTCACACACAGACAGAGTGCAAGAACCCCATGTACACAAAGTTGTAGAGAAAACAACATCAAGTAGGGTTTGTTACTTTTGGATTTTGTATCTTTTTTCCTGTGGCAGATTGAGTGTGCAAAAGGGTACCTATTGTTTCTCTGGCAGGCAATCTAATTACAAAATGAAGGTCAAAGTATCATCATCTTTGTTCATACTACTTAAGAAATCACTCTTGTTTTCCTTGTAAACTGAGGAGGATGGAGGATCATATCAAAGCATAGTTCGACATTTGTTTGTCCGTCATGTCTATTGAAGCAAAATATATCTGACTAAAACACCTGATTTTTTTATCTCTTTGGATTGCTCAAGATCTCTGTTTTCTTTTTTATTTTCTATTCCTTCATACCCTTGCTTCCTCTATCCAATAACTCTTTGTAAGGTGAAATGATGTTAGTTTTGAGCTCTAGCTATGTTTTTTTAGTCCTTCTGACAATACTCCTACTTGGAACTCTTGTGCTTACATACTGGCATCAGTTTTTGGTTTGGTAGAAACTGGCAAAGACTACATAATTCTTACACAGGAACAAATGCATTTTGTGTCCAGGAAAAATGCCTCATGGAAGGTTGGCAGCCAGTTTTGATTCCCCAACAGTTGATGTGATTGTGGATTTGGGAAACCCAATTCTCAACTACACTCTTGATGGCTTCATCAAAGTTGGCGGGGTAAAATGTTTCTTCCTGATGGAATTTGAGGTTTCGTTAATTGATTCAGAATGTTTTAGATTGCTCAACCTCTTTCTTCTTCTGACCCAGAATCACGTGAGTAGTAGTGCATAAGTACCCTTTATTTCTTCCATCTACTTCCAACAACTCTCCTTTTTTAAATTCAGTTTTTTGCATTTGCATTTGTATATGTAAGTTTTTTTTAGCAAAATTCAAGTGTTCCAGTTTCATACTCATCATTGTGCAGGTAGGTGTTGCTCATGCTGTTCTTCAAGATACCTTTGCCATACTGAAGAAAGGTATGTACAACATCTGACTTTACCTTTATGTGGGACTCTCTTCTCTTTCTTTCGACGGTCAAGGAATGGCTGATTACATTTTCAACCAATCAAATCATGGGTCAGAGAGGTGGTAAAAAAATTGCAGAAGAATTGTATAATAGGCTTGAATTTGGTGGAAGGAAAATTTGGTGGTTGTCAAGGTATACTGAGGATTAGTTGGTATTTCAACATGTATTGAGTTTTAGTTGATGTGTAAGGAAAGTTGGGTTTGTCAATTTGTACTGAGTTTTTCATGAGAACTTGTTTTGGACATAATAGTCTTGAGAAATGACATTTTTTTCAGTTGAAGAGATGAGATGCGAAATGCTGACTATTTAGTGCTTTGGAAATGGGAGCAGAGTCTGTGACAAAGCATGACCTCAACAAACTGGTGAGTTCAGCAATAGAACTGGCTTGGGTTGTTTTCAAATGTCATAGATGCTCTGGATGGATACATTTCCCATGCATGTTATGTAACTTATGATATATTCTTATGAACAGAAATTTGAGCTGCCAATCTCTGTGTCCATTTTGAGGTTGAGTTCAAGGACTATGGCTGATAATAGTCATGTATTGTGCAGGTGAAACGTGCTGGTAGAGAAGGGTTCCAAGCAGGTTAGCATTTGGACACTTTCACAGTCAGGCATTGCAATTTGCTCTACTCTGTGCCCTTTGTGTTTTTACAATGTTATAAAAATTTGTTACATTTCAGACATGGCAGCATTTTGCTTTTTGCCATGTCCCTTTGAAAGAATGAAGTTTTTGGTTGTAGAGCTCTCTTTAGAAAGCTCAAATGTAGTTGAAAATACTCCCAATGATTAGCTCAAACAGTTGAATATAGTAATGTGGCTTTAGTCTTTTTAGCTTAGCCTGATGTATCTACCTTACAGAATGTCTCCTCCTTTCAATGCAGGTTTGGTAGCAGGAGTGTATGCTGGTGTGGAGTATGGAATAGAACGTGCACGTGGAAGGACTGACTGGGTAATTTGACAAACCACTATTTTGGTTTTTCTCCTTTATTTTTCCTCCACTCAAGTATGTGTGTTAGCTAGCTCAGAAACAAATACACTTCAAAGCAGACTTGGGTTTTTTTCTGTACTTTCATGTTAGAATCTTGTGGAATTTGAAAGAAGTCACATACTAGATACTTCTTCTTACTTACATACTTCTTCGAATCAGAAAAAATAGACTTTGCTTACTAAGGGTCTTTCAATCCAGGTTGCTCCACAAAACATAAGAGTTGCAAGTCTTTTGGTAGCGATCATTGATGCTGATATGGGAGATTTTCTCTTATGAATGTCAGTTTGAAGCTCCCTGCATGTAAGATGCTGATATGGGAGATGTTTTTTGCCTTCTTGATAAAACAGAAAAATGCTGCAATTGGAGGTGCAATAACAGGTGCCCTTCTTTCATTCAGTGATGGCACGTTCACTCGTGACAAGATCATCCAGCATTCTATCACAGGTGGTGCCATAGCCACGGCCTCAGAGTTTATTCGCAACATCACATAAAACTCAAAAAAGCTAATCTCTGGTCAAGTTTTTCATACCAACCCATGAAAGCTTGTTTGGGGGTTGATTGGGCTTAGTACATCGGGGTTTGGTTGCATGACTTGATTCACAAAATTACTGGAAGACAATGAATGCAAAAGAAGGAGCATGTTAAAAAACAACACACATGTATGCCTTTGCCTTTGTTGTTGCAAATATGGAACCATTTTTTGGAAAGTGAGTACCCTATGCATTTGAACATTGTATTATGAATGCAAAAAATCTGGAAGATAAAAAAGAATCCTTTCAAATGGTGGTGAATCTTTTTTGGAGATGTGTGTTTCATGTGTTTTGTATTATGCAATTTGTTTCTGTATGTCATACCACAATGATGAAGTAGGAGGGTATAATGCATAGTTGGTAGTGCATTCCTTACAAAGTGCAAAAAACTTAGTTGCAAGTTTAAAACTGAAGAAAATTGTTCTCAAGTTTTACAACAAGCTTAAGCCATATGTGCCTTTTGCTTCACATTCGCCATCAATGACATACTTGCATTTGTAATTAGGTGCAAAATTTTGTCAACAAAAAAATTGTAACCTAAGCTGTTTAGTTCATCCATTGAGGATCTTGAGCAAACATTCTAACATTGTGAACAATCTCACTGAAGTTTGCTTAAGGATGCAAAAGATCACCATTTCAATCAAGGAGTTTTTAGAAGGAAATTGTTATGCAAACTAAATCAATGCAACCAACAAAATTCTACACTACTAGATTTTTATATGAATATCATCGAGTATATTGAAAAGGATTATATAGTGGCTGCGGATTTTAATAGAATAAAAACTATTATGCAAAATAAAATAGAAACTACCCACAATTGTATATTTAAATCCATTCTCAAAAACTTGTGCTCAAAGCTTACAACTAGCATACCCTTTGAAGTGAGGGCCAGTTTTCACAATTTTCATCCATTTTGTGCAAGTTCTGTTCAATTTTCATCCAATGTGAAATGAGGGCAAGTTTTTCAAATTTTCATCCATCTGGAAACTTTTGTGCAATTTTCATCTAATGTGAAATGGGGGGCAAGTTTTCAAAATTTTCATCCATTTTGTGACTTCTGAGCAGTTTTATACTCTGTGAACTGAGGTCCAGTTTTCTAAATTTTCATCCATTTTGCAACTTCTGCACAATTTTCATCCAATGTGAAACGAGGGCCAGTTTTCTAAAACTTCATCCATTTTGTAACTTCTTTGAAATTTTCATCCAATGTGAAACGAAGGCAAGTTTTGTAGATTTTCATCCAATTTGGAACTTGCCGAGAAAGTGGGGTCAAGTTCTTTTGACCCATATCCCACAATTTCGCCAGTTGCAGTCACCCTCCGGGTTTCACCGGGTAAGTAAACCTAGACCCGGCAAAACACTAGTTCAGAACTTCAGACCCAATTCCTCCATGTGGGCGACAAAATAGGGTTAGGGTTAGGGTTTAAGGAGCGTGAACGAATCTCGCACACTGCAAGCAACCCGTCGAGCAAGTGACTGCTTCCTTTCTTGGCATTATTTTTCTTTCGTGGATTTAGGCAGCGTTGTTTCCACGTTAGCGTAGTTTTGATTGCATTCTTCTGTCTGAAGTGGCCTTTTCTTCGTAAGAATTCTGATCGACGCAAACACTGTATGAGTTGCAAAGATTTTGTGCATACTGGTTGTGTAGGGTTCAACAGCAAAGTGTTTTTTGAGGGAATTCTGATTCATACCGAAGACTCTGTGATTTGCAGAGGACTCGTGCATTGAAACTGTGTAAGGAAAGTGCGTGGCAACAGCCGCTTGACGCCAAGGTACAGTAGCCAACATGCGGCCTTTGGATGAGGCCGAAACTACGCAGGTGCTAGAGAAGCTGCACAAGTTTGTGGGGAGCAATCTGCGTCATCTTATAGAGCGGCGGTCCCATGAAGGCTGTGAAGCAACAACAACTTCTGCTGGAGGCTATTGTCTCCGCCTCCACAAACAGCGGGTGTACTATGTGAGTGAGGCTTTGGTTCGGCGGGCTACTAATGTTGGCCGGGAGAAGTTGTGTGGTCTTGGAACTTGCTTAGGCAAGTTCACCAAGAGTGGTAAGTTCCGCCTTGTCGTCACATGCTTAGACCTCCTGGCCGCGCATGCCAAATACAAGATATGGCTGAAACCGTCAGCAGAGATGTCGTTTCTGTATGGGAACCATGTCCTGAAGAGTGGACTGGGGAGAATCACAGATAACACCCCGCAGTACCAGGGTGTGGTCATCTATTCCATGTCCGATGTTCCATTAGGGTTTGGACTTGCAGCCAAATCCACACAAGAGTGCCGGAAGTTGGATCCCAATGACATTGTGGCATTGCATCAAGCAGATCTTGGGGAATATCTGCGGCTGGAGGATGAGCTTTAGTTTGCGGCAGAAGGGGTTAGTGTTTTCTTTTGGTGTCAAATCTTCTTCACAAAAGGTGGAGAGTTTGAGATTGATGTTATAACCACCACCATGACATTGAGCTTCTTCCAAGAGATGATTCATCTGAGGTGTACATTCTTTCTGGAGTTTTTGTGTTTTGTGGGTTTTTGGCTTCAATACCCGGGTTTTGGTCATTTGCTCTATGCTGGACATTGTTCCTTTAGGACTCAGGTTGCTGGCAGCCAAGTCCACACAGAATACCCAGAAAGAATTGTCCACTGACATAGAGATGCATGGCACCAGTACATTAAGGGCGAGTTTTTTATTTGCAGCCTGGTCAGGGCCTAGAGTTAGGGTTTCAAGAAGCCGGAGAAGTTTTGTTTGCTTAATAAATGTGACCAATTGTTTGTTTTTGGGGGGATGTTTCTATTCTTTGGAGTTCTTGCTTATTTTGAGATTTGCCTTCTTGTATACCTGGTTACAATGCTTGGCTTTGTAACTCTTCTACAACCGAAGATGAAACAAGAACCATTGTTGTTGCTGTGGTGATCATTGTAAGTGGCAGTTCTACTTACCAGCTGATTCTCTTTATGCACCTGATGGTTCAGTCCATTGGTTCATATCTAGACAGATAGCAAACAGGAACTGGATAGATCTAGCCACAGCCCCTCAAAGACTCAAGGAAATTGAGTAGCACTAGAATTTGCAGGCAGCTTGTCATTGCTATTCATGATGAAGGTGATGTTCCGATGCTGTCTGAGTGATGGTCATTAGGTTATGACTGCACTCATTGTTATGTTACCTTCAGAGTGTTATAGACATTTCTTTGCAATGACATTGATATCTTTCTGGTGACTTTGGAGGATGTTATGGATTCAAAGCATGCGTCTTTCTATGCCTTAGGAATAGATGCTTTCTTATTCAGGGACAAGCTAGAAGTGAAATGAAGATTACCCTCGCACAACTATCCTTTGTGAGAACCTTGATGCCATGATTGGCTTTAATGTTGTGGGTTGCAACCCATAACTTACCACACAAAGAACCTAAAAGAGACAAAGAAGCTTAGCACATTTTTGTTGCACTAATTGAAGCATTGTTGAAATTCTTTTGTGCTAATGAAAGCATTGGTGAGAACATGAAGAACTAGATCGAAGTGTTATAAAGAATATGAAGAACTAGGTAATTAAACCATCATCAAGAAGAATATTGTTGGCACTGAGGTCATATTTCAATAAAATGGCAATTGTATGTGGGAGTTTGGTAATGATGGACATCCTATTCCAATATAGTCGGGAACAAGAACTTGTCAATTAACTAGTTGGAAATGAAGGAACATAACCTACCGTGTGCACATTCTCAAGCTTCTGATTCATCCTCCACTCAGTGTTCACCAAGCACAACCTCTTGACCTTTGTCTCTCATTCATGCATCATCCAAACAGGATGTTGTATATGAGTTTTCATCCATTGAGAAGAGGGTTACATAGCTTTTCATCCATCAATATAGGAGTGTCATGCTCTTGCTCGCTAACTCTTAATGGTAGGTTTCATGCATGGTAACCAATCTTGAACTCATTGGTTACCAAAAATGCCTTCAATGCTCTTGGACATCAGCCGTTTCTGGTAACTAACAACCTCTTGCCAATAACCAGGTCAATAGAAGAAGAAAATGTTGTTAATTGGAATATTGGTTACATGTCAAGTAATGTTGTTAGCATGTGGTAGCAAAGAAGTTTTTTCAAATCCATTCTTCTTGGTTCCCAAACTTGACTTTTTAATATGAAGTTGGTATCGATACTAGGATCTATTTCTATCAACAAAAAAAAAAAAACCTACCAAAGATGTTCAAGTTGGTTGGACATCATGAAATAAATCCATTCAAGAGTTTATTGACTTGTTGGAAATATTGATGGAACACAATGAATAGTTCTTAAAAGAGACAAGCCCAAGGGTTTCTCTCTTTGTTCTTCCTTTCCCCCTTTTCCTTGGTGCTTTGTGGAATGAAGTTTATCAGGGTTTCATCATCAACAAGCCTCCTCAATCATTAGGAAATGCTCGTAATCAAACTGAGGTTTAGAATGAACACAATTTCTTTGAAAATTTGTATTACCTTAATGTTACATCCATTATGTCCTAACAAACCCCGAATCCACCTTAACAAGGTCTTAATCAATATAAGTCAACACCAACACAACCCTTACCAAATTTTTTAATTAGTTGTGTGACAAAGTCTCAATTATGTCTTAAGTCTTAACAAGCTTGATGCACATATTTACTCACCTTAAAAACTTCAATATACACTTAATCAATCTTAACTAATCTTAATGCATGTTCCACTTAATGCTTGTTTTTACTTCAATACAAACCCTCTTATGGCCATAATCACCTCAAAGAAGAGACCGGTTCCAATCTATTCCACCTAACCTGACAAACACCCGGGAGCCGAACCGGTTCGGATTTGCGTATATAACCGGACCACAGGTTTTCCTAAACGGGAAAGAAGTGGCCGACGCGACCGCGTCAAGCTGCGCACGCCAGATCACATAGCCGTTGCGCGACGAGCGGGGCTCCGCGCAAGAGAATTTCAAAAGCACTTTTTATGTTTTTCTTTTTTTTGGTGCGTAATAGTTCGGTGTGTGCATCCGAAACCAAGAATTCGCAGCTTAAAAAATCACTTTCCAACGATCTTGCAAAAATAATTGGCAATTGTTTTATGCTCTTGCAACTATTATTCTGTCTCTTGTTCCCATTCTGATCGTACTCGAGATTGCAAGTTGCTTTTGTGTGTGGAGAGTGTTGTGTTTGGAAGGTTTGCAGGAGGAATGTGAGGCGCGTTTTCTTGTTTGTTTTTCTTGGACGTTCTTTTTGTTTGTTTGTCTTGGACTTTTTTCTTCGTCTTTGAGGTGGTTGTTCTTGGTTTGTGGAAGTGTAAGAGGAGAATAACAAGGATGTTGAGTCCTAGGATTCACTCGCCATCCAGATTCAAGAACAATAGCACGCCCGGCGTGGCCGGGCAATCGCGGCTTGCGGTCTCGAGTCGAGCAGCGGTAACTACTGGGAGCGGCAATCACCGAGGAGGACGAGGAGGTCTGGTGCGTGCGGTGGTGCGTGTAAGACCAGGATTGGAGTCAGATCGTGATGACAAGCCGTTCCACATCAAGATCGTCAAAGGCGTCGACGGGGAGGACTTGTTCCAGATCTCTGCTACGAAATCCAGGTTCGTAGTCTTCTCGAGGAGCGCCGCCGGATCTGATTGAATTGTCGTTCCTCGCTAAGTGCTTCCATACCTCCTGCAGAATGAGTCAATTGCAACAGGAAGTTTCCAACAAGAAAATTGCCATTTGTTTCTGCAGCCGGTTGGAGACGTACAGACTCGATGCATGCTACGGCGAGGAGACGAAAACGAGAGAGATTTTCGTAGCGGAAATGGATGCAATGATCGGTTCTCTTTGCCAAGGTCTCAATTCCACTGTGTTCGCCCTCGGTGCGATCGGAGGCGGGAAAACTCACACTATGAAGGTTCGTATCTTTGGATCCTTGGTTCTCATTGCCCAGAAGTATGTCCTCGTCGACGACGGAATGAAGGAGAGCACGAGAGAAATCTCTCATGATGGAGCAGCACACTCATCCAGAGTAGGCTTTTTTTTCTCTTTCGCAGGGTTCAAAGGAGGAACCAGGTCTCATACCACTGGCAATAGAGAAAATCCTGGCAGAGGCTGAGAAGACTTCTTGTAGCAAAGTCGAGGTTTCCTATTATCAAGTGTATATGGACCGATGTTACAATTTGCTGGATCCCAGAGTGGGCGAGGTTTCAGTCTTTGACAGCGGCCAGGGGGGCCGTGTGCGGCTGCGAGGGCTGAACCGGGTAAGATTTTCTCTTGAAATCTCTCGATCCTCTGCAGTAGTAAACCCTAGATCCTTTCAACCTAAAATTGATATCCTATACATCAACAGTTTTGCATGGGTGGAGCAGTTGGATTGGGGTTCAGTATGGGCCTAGTGATCCTGTGGCTGCAAAATCCAAGGTCTTTTTTATTTTGATATAAGATCAAGCTTCTCAATCTCCTCTGTGTATGTTTATCCTGAACCTTCATAACCCTGGACATCATCCTGAACCCTGGAATTGCTAACTGCTATAGACCCTGAAATGTGCAGGTATGTGTGAAAAGTCTTGCAGAATTCCAAAAAATCTTTGATGATGGCTGTGCACGGCGTCTGATGGGGCAGACAGTTGATGTGTCCAGCAGAAGTCATGCTGTACTCACTGTAACAATGTCTTCTTCTTCAACATTCAGTGGCAAGCTTAATCTTGTTGACCTTGCTGGTACCCTAAACTCTTTCAACTAAGCCCATCTTTTAAGCTCTTCCCCAAGCTTGGATGCAATTACTTCCAACAACTTCTGGAATCTGTGATGTGGGTGTTCTTTCCACAACTGTGTTACCTTATACATTTTGTGTGAGTCATTATATCCATACAGCAGATGATAACTTCTTTGAGACTAAAGTTTCTTGTGGTTTGCAAAAGCAGGGCATGAGATTGACTGCAAAACATGCAATGATGTAGTGCGCCTCTCAGAACAAAGACATGTCAACAAGTCACTGTCTTTTCTATCAAATGTTATCAGTGCTTTGGACACTGATGAATCAAGAGTGTCTTTTCGCGACAGCACACTTACGCGGATCTTGCAGGACTCACTGGGTGGTAACAGCCAAGTCTTGACAATTGCATGTCTGGTAAGCTTCCTTCATTATTAGCTCTCATATGTTGGAAGATTTGGTTTCAAGCAAGAAGTTATATGATTCAAATTAGTTGGAACTGGAATGCTGTCTCCATCTGCTGATCATTCTGATTGTGAAATGCAGGGTTCCAGTTCTTACCTGGAGGCATCCACAACAATGAACCTTGTAGCAAGGTCAAGACATATAACAAACCGATCCAGCAGCCTTGAAGACATTGCAAGTGGGGAGAAATCTGAAGTAGAGGCTGAACCCAGGCATTGGCAAGAGTCACAACCAAAGACACCTGTAAAATCAGTTTCATTGGTCCCAAGCCCACTGTGCCCTAAACCCCCTACATATTTGCGACCATGCCCATCACCAGCAGTGAGACGAGCTTTAATGACAGACCTCAGCAATGGAAATTCACCAAAATTGAGGTATTTCCAATAAAACCTGTCAAAATTTCAATGATTCTTATTGGATTTCGATGTTATCTGGAACTATTGAGCCTGCCAGGGGAGTTGCCTGACTGTGTTGGGATAGTAGAGGGGAAGGTGTGGTTGTGAATCAAAGCCACCAGGAGAAAGAAAATTATCTGATATTCCTTTCTGATGGTTGCAGAGCACCCTTGAAAGAAAATGGAGCAACTTTGAAAGCAAACTTTGCAACTGCTGAGGTCAGAAGAAACTTCTTTCATATGCATGATATTGAAAACAGTATGGAATGCAGAATATATCAGTAAGTTTGTCAATCTTGAAGTAATTGGCTGCTCCATCTCTCAAATTGCAGGGTTCAAATTTTAGACCTAGTTACTTGTCATATTGATATCAACAGGGTTGAAAAGTCATATATCCTTGATATTATGATGTTGTAGAATATATTTCACACCTCAATGTTCTGGAAGCTTACATACTGATTTGTCCAGGAACATCCACTGTAATATTGTGAATGTACCTGTATCTCGAAGCCATAGGTAGACCACAAAACATTGAGAGATCAAGTGTATTTGACATAGTGTGCTGACAAAGTCTTAAAAATTGGGTTTTCTATGCAGTGCCCAACAGCTCAAGAGAATGACAGCATTCAAAGTATGACACCCCTGTCAAATACAGACATGATTGTGGCCAGTGCTCTTTTGAAAGATACTGCCATAAAAGGCAGTTCTCAAAAGGCCTCCATACAGCACTCTGGTAAGTTACTAGTAACTGGTCAATGGTTTTCCATTTTGCACAGATATGAAATTTTGGGATGGGGGTTTTGGGCATGTAATGGTTATTTAACAGGGATCACGATTTTATGCAGAGTGCTGCTCAACATGTAAAGTAGGTCATGTGCACTTGCAGAGAGAAGTACCCATCCATCAGGAGAGTGATTTTCTGTGCAGACTCAAGTGGTTTTGTAGGAGGGACTGCACAGAGACCCCTGATACAGTATGACAACCCAATATATCAAGATGACTCACCACCACTGGATATGATTTCAAAGACCCTGAGCTCGAGAATTGGTGTTCTTTCTCCACTGTCCTCAAACATTAAGCTCCTGGATGTGGCCAGATCATCCACTGTAGACTGTAGCAACTGCAGGCCTGCTGATGAGGATCTTTCTCACAAAGTTAGCCACCAACAGAGCCTTCTAGCAGGAAATGGCTGCGAAACCCCTGAATTTTCTGCTGCCGTAAACAGCTCTATGTTGTCTGCCCCTGCATGTAGCTCACCATTTGAACAGTTCAACAACTGTAACCCGGATCTGCAGGCAAGTTTTCTTCTATTGTGTTCAATGTCAAGGTGAAGTTCAATGTAAGTGTAGTTGATAACATGATCATCCAAAGCTTTAACTTGTTGTTTGATACCCCTTGACACATTTTGCATGTGAATCAGAATTCAGTTCTAAGATGCTTCACTTCTTTGATTGCTATTCTTAATGTGGTTCTTACTCATACCAGCACCAAGCAAACCCCCCACTGCACATTTATAGACTTGATTGCTAATTCTCTTTCCATGGGAATGTGCAGAGGACACTCGTGAAGCAGTACTTGAATGTGCTGAATACTGCCACCAGGTATGATGGATGCTATGCAGAAGTTCTCATTTTGTGAAATTTGCTTGACTTTTCACAAATAATAGACTTTGCTTTGCACAAATGCTGGTGAATGAGATGGACAGATGAAAGAGATGGAATAGTGAATTCTAATTTAGTTCTGTTGCTTGTCTTTTCTAGAGAGGAGCTGCTGCAACTCAAGGTTAGCTTATTCAAAATGCTTCTATACAGATGTTTGAAGTTGTCAATGTTGCCTATGTTGTGATCCATGTGGTCTAGGTGCATTCTGCATTGGGCTACGAGAACCTATGCAGTTTAACTTCTATTTTGTTTTGCCTTCACTCTAGTTGTCCTGAATGTTAGGGTCACTAGATTACATTCTGATTGTTGGGTTCACAAAATAGGCATGTTGTTACCTCAGACTTACTGCTACTGATAAACATTGTATAAATCAAAGTGCTTACATTCAGAATGCAGGCATAACAGTAATTTGCTTGCATGTATTAGAAGTGAAATGCCTATGAACATGTGAAATTTCATCTCTTCTAGGGGCATACATTGACCCTGATTCATCGTGTGCCTAGAGCCAGATTCGTCATGTTGCTTTGCTGGCATGTTTTTTATCACTTTCCTTGCTTTTCTCCTGTGTAGGGAATGGGACCAAAAAGGGTAGCTAGAATTTTGGAACTGAGAGATACTTCGCCAGAACCTCTCAAAGAGGTACAAACCACATTCTTCAAATCATCTAGGAATTAGACATTGCAATCATATTCTACACAAAGCATTGCCATGCAGATGTAACTGCATAAATTACTGTGATCTTGCTGAATTTGTATGGATACTAATTTGTGTGCTTGTAATTGTACAGTTTCAAGATCTAACAAAACTGGGGCTAAGTGAGAGACAGGTGTGTGACATTATTACAACACTAAGTTCTATGGTCTTTGTTTCCCATTTGCAGATGAATATTAGAGTCTGCTCTGCATGTTGTTTCAGACTGCCCATCACCAGAAACATGTCACTAAACCAATTCTGCAAACAAAATTCTTGTTATTTATTTTAGTTTTAAAATGACTGTAGATATTCAATTTTGGCTTAAACATTTGAAGTGATTCTGTCAGGTCATGCACCCAATAAAGTCTCAGTCCTTTAAAACTTACAATCTAAACATGTTCTTATGTTTGCAGGCACATTCTATCTTCCATAGCAATGTCTTGCGACAGATTGCCTTCACCTCGACCTAGAATGGTTCAAGGATCTATGCTCACATGAGCATCATGGACCATGTTTGCTGTCAACACAAGACTTTAAAATGGCTATCAAAAAAAACTCTTCCAATGTTTCCCCTGTAAAAAGTATTTGTTTGTTTGTACCTGGTGTTGATTATAACTGTGAGCAGATTATGATTATCACCCCACTGTGAGAAGGTGATGGAAGTTAGTGGGGTCCAATGGCAACTTTTCACTGCCATTTCTGATTCTATGTGAGTGACCTTACCCAAGGTTGTTTGGGATGCACGTTATTGTCATACCTTTTATTGGAATTAAATACAACAATTACATTCAAAATCGTTTTGTGAGTTTTCTCCACAATTTCATTGCCAACCAACATGTACATGGTACTCTATATTTGTGTACCTTCTTGTTACTGCTTAAATTGTGTGGCATTTCTTTATTTGCCTCAGAGATGGTTGGAGAAAGTTACCAAATGTGGAGGAGCATTTTCTCCAATTCTCAAGATGTTTTTATAAACTCTCAACTCACAATAATTTAGTACATGAATCAATTAATCACAATTTGATAAAAATCATCGTGTTACAAGGAGGGCAACTAGTAGCCATGGTGCTTTAATGCAGCAACAAACTAATGTTATACACACTCTAAAACTTGTGTGCTTATTATTTCTTCTACTATTCTGATGTGTGTGCTTTTTTGCTTGCTTGGTTGCCCTAAAGATTGTTGGAGAAAGCAATGGTAGTGGCAGGTAACCAATTCTCACCACTAATGAAATTTCCTACTGTGTATGTTTGAGCTTCTGTTGCTGTAAGCTGTTGACTCCAACTCACACGCTGTGCAGTATTTGCTCCAGGTCCCGTGTTCAAGTACTCGGCGTATGTGACTAAGTTACCAGAGGTTGCAATCCCGTTCCATAGCAACCAGCCAGCTGGATTGATGACGCTCCCAAGTGTGCACTCGAGGAACACTGTCCTGGCATATGTTTTCCAAGGCCTGCCCAAGTAGGTAGGCCAACTGGAAGCGGCAGGAGTGTCAACTCCCAAATTACATGAAATGAATGAGAACCCTGTTGGCTGTGATGGATCTGTCCTGCCACTGGCTGTATATGTGTTTTGAGAACCTTGGAGTCCAGGGAGCGTTAAGAGTTGGCAGTCCTGGAAAACAGCTGCTGCGTTTCCAAATATGTAGTCCACTGTGCCCAGAATTGTGCAGCCTGTGTAGAATTGTCGAAAAGTATAAGCATATAATGTATCCTGCAGAACATTAGCATCACAGAAAAAGCACATATGTTAGAAAAAACCCTATCAGGAACTAAAACACGTGAAAAAAGCAGATCACATTTTGTTTCTTCCATCACAACAACACGAACAATTGAAACAAAAAAGCCTCCTTCACAATATTTCAGTTTGCACAATGTCTCGCTTGCAGATCACAGAAGTTGTGAAAAGCATGAAATTATATTCTTTCCCTGGTCAGGATGAAAACACATGAAAAACAGAGCACAATATTTCTTTCAATAGCAAGTCTTGACTTGACACATTCACTCCACAATAAATCAAGCAAGCATTCATGAGACAGAGAATTCAATTTCCTCTTTGTTGATTTGGTTTCAACTTCACTGCAAATTCTTTGAGTTTGAAACAGGTAAGTTTGAAGAAGTATAGGTACCTGGTATCCTTCAATAGAGAGGCCAGAGAAAGCACTCTGGTCACCGCCTACTCTTAATGCCACAGCTTGGTGACCATTTGGTCCTGCTGTGTTTCTGATTGACATGTCCATTGCAATGAACCCGGAAGCTTGAACAGCTGCACAGAAATCAAGGCAGATGACATTGGTGGGTGTTGAGAGAAGTATGTATGAATACTGTGTATTCTAAAGGTCCACCAAATTGTTGCACAAAGACTCAAAAGACGAAGCAACAGACACAGAGGGAGAGCAAGAGCAAGCACAACATTGCTTGCAGATTTGGTTAGAATGGGTTTTTGCTTACAAACAAAGCAAACACAAGCATTCATCAGGTGGGTGAGAGATGTATGGATTTTGTGTCTTGTAAAGAAGTTCCAGCAACTTGTTTCACACGCCCATCTCAAAGACACAGAGGGAGGAGCGGGAGAGCAAGAGGGAGAACAACGTTGCTTGAAAATTATGAAATGGGCTGAGAACTCTGCGGATTTGGGTAGAATGGGTTTTCTTCTTACCGAGAGTGGCGCTCAAGAATGTCGTGGATCCGCCAGTCACGCTCTTGCTGCCAGTGAGAATAGTCTGACCAATGCCATCGCCATAGATCATGAGGTTCTTGGCATTCTTGCCCACGGTCACTTGCTCCGAGTAAGTCCCGGCCTTGATGTAGATCACCCATCTGCTAGCAGAGCTGCTACTCGCTGCGTTCACCGCAGCCTGGATGGTCGTGTACTGGCCTGACCCATCTTGCGCCACCACTGCATTTGGAGTCGGTTTTGTTTGCAACAAACGGCGGTCTCCTGCGCTCATCCACTCCGGGTATGAAGCTCCTCCAGCTCCTCCTCCTCCAAGCAGATGGGTACTACTATCTTCTTCTTCCATTCTGTAAGGAGTGTGATCGGCGTAGAGGAGGCGGCGGTTGTGTGAGCCGGGAAGCAAGTCCGACAAGGAGGTGATCTTCGTAAGGTCTGTTACAAGAGCTAATGCATTGCTCAGTAGCTGAGTCGCGTGCGTTGCTTTGGTTCCATTTATTGCGTCGCTGTTGTTCCAGATACCGAAGTCTTGGACTTCTGTCAGACAAGTATCCTGAGAGGTCATGGCGGCGCTCAGGAGCTGCTGGACATCCACGACTTCGGATTGTAAACTCCCCAGCGTCAGGGTGGAGATTTGGGAGAGCGAGTCGTTGAGCTGCTCCAGAGAGTCGGTCAGCACTTGCTCGCATGTCAGCAGCGTGTTGTATTGTGTGCCGTTTTTCGAAGGCGACGAGGCTGCCAGGTCTGTCACGGCGTTCAGAGACTCGTTGATGGCTATCATTGCTGCCCCCACTGCGATGCGTACATACTTCTGTGGGTCCTTGGGATCTGTTCCGTTCAGCGTCGAGCTACACACTGCTGGATACCTGCAGCCGAAGTCGATCAGCGACAAAGCTCAAACATCAGTCCAACCGCCAAGCATGCAATAGAAAAGACCAGCTGAGAAAAGAAGCTCAGGAAAAACCAGCAGCAGCTGAAGGAGAATCTTACAAGGTACTGTTGCAAACTGACGAAATAGAAACCGTGCTACTACTGACTCCAGCAGCTCCGCCTGCACCACTGCTGTCATTCTTATGCCCGACTTTCACACCCACCACAACCGCAATCACTGCAACAATCACAAGCAATATACACGCGCTGATAGCTATGCATCCCTTCCTGGACCTCCTCTCTCCGGAAGGAGACGACTGGGCTATAACATGAACGCGCTGTTGCTGTTGCTGCTGCTGGTCTACGCCATTCACACCGGCGAGATCAATCTTGGAGTAAGATTTGGAGTTCCCAAGAGTACTCCCGACTACATTGCTCGCTTGCCTCCATAGCTTCTCCCCAGAACTTCTCATCTTTTCTCCTAGCTAATTCCACACTCCTCTCGCCCTCGACGCTTTGTCACCCAGTCCAGCTGCTTCCACTACAGTGTTTCCACTAGTTCTGCAGCAGCAAACTAGCTGAATCAAATCCAATACACTTGTAGTAGTTCTTTTGAAACTCCTCAATGCAACAGAACCCAGTACTTAAATCAACAGAGTAATCTCACAAAACCCAAAAAAAATTTTAAAAATCTAACCCAAAGCAACTCTTTCTCTCGATCTGCCACCAATTTTTGTCAGCGTCAAGCAGCTTCTGCATGGACAAAGAGAGGTACAGCTTAAGAAAGCAAAGCTTATGGAGTCTACAGTTGTTGTTGGGTAGTTGCTGGTCGTGCTGGTGGTACTGCAAGTGCTCTTTTTAAATATTGCTTCATGAACTCTAGAATTCCCAGTAGCACTTGTCGAGACGTCCGAATCCTGGAAATTACCAAAAAAACGACAAGAAGTCCGGAAGAAGAGGAGCTGAACAAGACGGAGAATGCTACTCGAGAGTGACCGCGCACGTAGACTGCAGTGGTCCTTCCGCGTACGCGCGAGTTTGGTGCAGAAGCGCGTTGGGGGAGCAGTGAATGAGCAGCAGCGGAGTTCACGGGCAGCCGTCGTCCCCGTGTGCTCATTAATGACTACCTTACTATTTCTACATACTCACTGCTATTCCTCTTTCAGAGTGGATAATTAATTAGTGTCGAGCATGAACTCAGTCCCGGTAAAGCTCACGACAGAGGACTTTATCCTGTGTAAAGATCTCACTGAAATTTTTTTCTTTTTTTTTTCTTTTGATACCCGGCGGGTATCAAAGAAAAATGAAAAAAATGAAAGTCAGCCTTTAGAAAAATTGTAATGTCCTCAAAATAAAAAAAGTTCCTGCGTACATTAAATTTTTCAAAATGCCCACCCTTCATGGAGGAAAAAAATGTGTTTCGAAAAATGTAATGTCCTCAAAATGAAAAAAAGTTCCTCAGCACATTAAATTTTTCAAAATGCCTTCCCTTCACGGAGGACAAAAATACATTAATTAAGTAAGACGGCCTGCAACAACACTACAGAATTTCAACAGGGTATTTACATAGGATAATAAGTTGATTCTAGATAAGGAGATGCATATATATATAGATATCCACATGTAATGGTTATTGGGTTGTTTGTAGGCAGGTAGTAAACACAACAACTGAGGTGACCACCATGGTTTGTTTGAGAACTGAAAGTCAATGGAAAAGTGCGTGTCCACTCACTATTCATCCATCCATCCATCCATCCCTCATTGGTGCATTTCTGCAAAATTTTGTTACTGCATTTGTGCCTCCTATTCAACCTCTCGGGTGTGATGGTTGTGGGAGTTTCCAATGACTTTTATTCACCGGAGGTGAAATTTGGTTTAGGGTTTAGGGTTTAGGAAAATTGACTTCAAGGAAGGAAGTGTTTTTGACCTTGTTCTATGGCTCACTTAATAGTGAGTGAGTATGTAAATTTTCGCATTCTCACAAGAATTATTTTCATAAATATATTCTTACCTAAAAAGTGGTTTTTTTCTTTTTTTTTGTTTGAAAGATTTATTTAATCCTTTAAAAAAATCTCTGAGTCTGATTACAAAGATCAGCTTTGAAAATTTCTCGTAACTGGGAAGTTTACAAAGGAACCGTATCTGCTTGCAAGACTCCTCTCCCACCCACCTAAGCATTCTAGGATTTGTTGCTCTCTTCTGGGATTTTGTCATCACATAAGACAAAAACGAAATGCTGTGCATATATGCGACATCTGTTGTGCATAGGCGACTGAGCTAGTTATAACAGTTTGCGGGGAGTGAGGACTAAGGTGAATTATAGAGACCCAAATTTATCTGTTGTTTTGCATAGTCTTTGATGCTGTGCAGAGAATCAGCAGAGGAGTGAGGATGACTGAGCCAACTAAACTGTAGACAAGGGTGAAGTCATAACAAACCATAGAAGTACAGATCAAATTTAGAAGGGTGGAGAAGAAGAAGAAGAAGAAGAAACAACAACAAAGCAGCTAAAACTCCAAGTCAAAATTTGTAAGAAATAATGCATTCATATAGGGGCCCACCTTGATAATGCTTGCTTTGGATCATGGGCTTTTACAAAACGTAGAAATCAATGCAAACTTCAATTTCTTTTTCACAACTTCGGTTTCTTTTCTCAGATGCCAGGTCTCAGAAGGTGGAAAGAACAGGCCAGAGTGAATGGGGGATTGCTTTATGTTTTTTGTAAAGCCCACCATGAAAACAGAACCCCCCACTCATGGGGTGAAGGAGTAATTGTGCACTATAATGTGCCCTTCAGTTAGACTACAAGAGTTCTAAGAAGTTTTTACTGAAGATTGGGTTTATATGATGCAAGAAAATAACACTGCAATTCAATTTTAGGAGAGAGAGAAATAAAAACATGCACACTCAAAGCATGGACAAATTTAGAAGCAAGAATTTGAAAACTAGAAACTTTGGAATTTGTGGGTTCATGTAGATCAAACTATGATGAAGACTTATGGTCAAGTGTGCTTAATTGCAATGGATTGGAGGGCAAACACGGTTTTGTTTATTTTCAGTGACCATGGGACAAGGCTGAACAAGCACCTACACAGGTACCTTCACCTTCATTCACAAGTGACAGTCTCGTAGTTACTATATTGAACCCTACTGAATGTTAAATTTGGACTAGAGGCCTTGTTCTAATCTTAAAATGTTTTGGAAGCAACCCAAAAACAACCTTTTGTGGTTCTTAGCTTTTTCCATGGTACCAGTGTAGGTGCTGGTTCACCGGACTCCCTCCCTCCCTTGGTGTTGACCATGGTGGAGCCTTTGATGATCCTGTCAGTAGAAGGCTACCACCATGGCTCCAGCAAAATTTAGTAGCTATTGATCTGGCAGGAAGTAGTTACCAAAATGCAGCTCTCAAGGCTGCTGTCTGCTCTGCAGCACTAATATTATCTAACTTAAAAGTACCCAACTGGGTCTTTCTCATTCCAGCTCATATTGGGTGAACGAAAATCAGTTGCAAACACTGGTTCAATAACTCTGAGAAAGAAGAAAGAAAGAGAGAGAGAGAGAGAGAGAGAGAGAGGGTCAGAATGACCACCAGAACATCCACTACACCAACTAACCCACCACTAAGGATAGAGCTGTGTTTCCTACCCACTCACAATCTATCCATGCTGGTGGCTGTTGGTTCACTCTGGCCATGAAGATAGTGAACTCATTGCTAATGAGGTGAGTGTCAGGGTATGTGCAGTGTGGATGGGGGAGGAGTTTCCTCTTCCCAAAAGTTATGGATTTTATCAAAACCTGACACTATAAATTTGTCACCAGGTGAAGCGTGGGTTTGGTAGCTGACAGAGTTCAATTCAGAGTTGCAAAAGACATGTCTCTTGTCCTTTTGAGCATGTCCCAACTCCTTGGTTACAGTTGTTTTTTCTTCTTTTCTTGGATTCACCCCAGCAGCAGCAGAAGCGAATGAGCATGGGGAAGTCACTTCCAAATTTTTTCAAACTTGTGTGTGGAAAAAATATAAGGTGCAACTAATTCATTAAGAAATACAATTTATAATTTATAATTTATAATTTATTTAAATATAATTAAGTTTATAATTCATAATTCATTATGAGAATGTGTACAATAATTTTGAAATACTTTTCATTATTATTTCATAGCATACAAATTCATCTCTAGTTCAGAAATTGTATTGACTACTCTAACTAAAAAATACAGTAAAAAATTTTCTAAAAAGGCTGGTGAAATTATCACTAGTGTATAACATCACATTATTTTGCCCCTTTACTTCTTCTTTTTTTAATGAAAAAAAAATTCACAATGGCCCTCAAACAAGTCTATCAAAACATGTTTAAAAAACAAGTCTAGCAAGTTGCCTTGGAAACAAAAAAGATTTTTATTTTTTAAAATTCAATGTGCAAAACAACCCTGTTGAAGGAAATTAGAGAATCAAATCTTGGGGAATATTCAAGAATATTTTGATAATGGAATCTTCATAATTACTTATTATATTAATTAATTAATTAATTAATCAACAGACATGTGTTTGAAGCTGTACACACACTATGTACTAGTAAGCATGTACTCAAAGGACAATAGCATGCCATTTATTATTATTATTATTATTATTATGTCTCAGCTCCTGCACAAACTCTTACAACTCTTTTAATTTTCAGAAAACGTGGAATCATTTTCATGTCAGGACCAAAGCACCCCATGATCAACAATAAATAAATAAATTTTTAAAAATAAATTTTATATTTATATATATACACTGCAAAGTTGTAATGAAAAATTAAAAAATCCCATCTATGACACTTCTTCCCCAATTATTCATTCATGTGTGAATCATGTCTACATTGAAATCCAATCAACATTTGTATATAGTACTAGTGGGGGCTCTTGTGCTGTTGGCCAAAGTATATAAAACCTCCTCCTCTAAGGCCACAACACCGTTGCAATACTATTCTGATCAAAATGGGCTTAACAACATCAGAGTTCTTTGTGAAAAAATCGTTTTTTTTTAGTTTTTAACAATTCATTTTCAGAGAGAACAATCACTTTAAATTCACTAACTTTTTCTTGGCTGGTTTGAAATTTGCAGAACAACAGCAACAACAAATCTATCTTGTCAAGAGATTTTTGGTGATACCAAAAGCCGAGTTGTGGGGGCCCACTTGTCATGTACCCACACTGGCAATCATCCACAAGAGGAATTAGCCAACTAGCCTCGTTTCTAGAACCATAAGCTGAACCAGAACATTGTCACAGTTCATCTTTGCGTACCTGAATTGGACCACACAACCAACCTCTACTGTACTGAAACCTGAACTGGATTGTGGATGGTACAAGTCTCTTTCTAGAACCACTAACTGAAACTAGAGCATGTCACTCCTACTCTACTGGAACCTGAACTCGATTGTACAACTAGCCTAAATCCAAAACCATTCACTCAACTCGACAATTGTCAAATTCTTTCTCGGCACAGGTCCCAATTTTCTTAGCACCTAGCTAATACTTTGCAGAAAAGAAAGAAGTTAGGTTGTACTTAATAGTCAGATGGCAACTTCTGATCGGTTGCACAACATTGGTATGCACAATCTCTGTTCTCAGGCTAAAATATTATAAGCAAAAAAGCAGACCAGGTTGAATTTTTTTCTCTGCGCACTAAAATTGAAGGTTTGGGAATTTGAAGAAGAACCTTGCCTAGAACCATATGGCATCAAATTAAAACTTCACCTGACCTGTAACCAAAGGTTTTCTTCAAAGCCAAGAACCAAACAGCACTGGTCCATAATTCTCCTTACTTCACAACCCAAACCAGAACCAAAGGTTCACTTCAAAGCCAAGAACCTAACAACACTCATCCATAACTCTATTTACTCCAATTTTATTCAGGAGAAGGAGAAAAAGTTTGTGGCTGTTGACCTCAACAGATCCAGTTTCCCTGCACCTATCCACTTTTCTTAACAGCAATCTGACAAGGGCTGACATCCCATGCTTTTTATGGAGAGAAGGGAGAAGGGGGAAAAAGGCGTTGGTGGCAAGTGCCAGGCAAATCACATGACTCTGTCAACAAATCATAATAATTCCTCAATATGGGGTCAAATGAAGAGGTGTTCCATACATGTCACCAAAGTCAAATGAATAGGTTTGCTTGTCAGTATGGTTAGAGAAGATTGTGAAAGAGTAAACACATGGGTGGAAATTGTGTAACCTGAAGTTGTCTTGTAATATCTTCATCACATTCACCTCTTGAGTCATGCCTGCACTCAGGTTGCCATGTAGGTACTTTTAGAACCAAAGCTATGGACCTCCTAAGATCTTAAGAACTATTTGCATGCTCCCAGGCTGTGACTTGAAGGAGGAAGACAGAAACAGCTGTGGTTTTCAAACCTTTACTAAGAAGAAGAAGCAGAAGCACCAGTGGCTCTATACAAGTACACAGAAAGTCTCAACACCTTATTGGAAATGTAAGAGGCTAGTTGCAATAGACTTAAGAGAGCAAGTTTGAACTACATACTTTTTGGCTTCTTTCAGGACTAAACGTTAATCAAACAAAGTTGCCTTCTTTCAATTACATCCACAGGGAGTAAATATGTAATTTTTCTTTGACATCACAACAAAAACACATTTGCATTTGCCTTTTGACTTATATCAACAACATGAACATCCTATGCTAAATCTCTGCCTTGGGTTCTTCATGGTGGTTGTGGAAGCATACCTTCTTCACAAGCTGATAAAAACATCAGTTAAAGAGCGACTCTAGTCCAAGAGGCTTCACCAATCCATACATGGAAGGCTGATACAAACATCAGTTGAAGAGTGGCTCTTGTCCAAGAGACTTTACTGATCCATAAATGGAATGACCAAATTTTGGTCAATTCAGCATTTAGGGGTTAATGTAGGGTTACCACAAGTTCCTTTACCCCCTCTGAAATCCCCCTCTTCATCCAAAGAATAAACCATGTGTTTTCCAATTCACCTCTAGATATCGTGCTTTGAGACTCACTATTCTTTTAAAATCTTAAACTCGTGATCAGTCACTCTATGAGAAGCATTGAGATCTGTCCTACTTGTGCAGAATTTTGCTAACGCTAAAAACTATAAACCGCAACAAAACACCTTTGTCTGTCTAGAAAAGGTTTTGCTGATTGATGTTAATCATTCTGTTATACAAGGAATGAGAAAAAGAATGGGGAGGCTGTATTACACATCCTGAACTAACTATGGCCTAGACAGCTACAGGGGTTCTTTGAGCAGGCCCTAGAGTGACAACACCATAGCAGCGTTCACATAGAGAGGGATGACCATCCAAAGAACCTACTGCAGGAGTATAGTTCCAACACCTTTCACATTTAGCCCCATCAGCTCGGTCCACTCCCACCCACAACTCCCCACCAGTTTCCAGCACTGAGCTTCCAGTATAAGTTAAATTCAGGTCCTCTCCTGCCTCCTTTGAAGACACCATCTCCACCTGCCATGCCCAATATTTCTATCCTTTTAGATTGCTTCATGCAATCACAAGCAGCGATCAATTTCCACTCCAATCTGTTCTTTTGTTAAAGAAGGTTTGTTTAAAGAACGGTAAAACAGGACCTAGTATCCCAATCAGCAATGGGATTTCAGCCTATATTTAGCCAGTCTATACCAAAGGCATACAAGAGCAGTGTTGGAGTTTTCTCAAGGGAAGGAATGGGTTAGCACCTGCGAAGTCAAGAAAATTCGGTGCAATGCATCGACACCCTCATTGGAGCCAGAGAGAGAAGTGAGGCTTCGTTGGAGATCCGGTGCAGAAACATACAAATAAACTTTGCCATCCAAACTAGCACCCACTAGTTTACCAGCCCGGGCTTGCTCAATGACTCGATTCACCTCTCCTCTTACCTGCCATGATAGCCACCACCAAGTGTAAACAATTTCCTCAAAACCTAGATTTCAGTCAGGATGCTCATATGGTCCAGGAATGAGAACATCATAGCCTGCTTCTTAACAAGGCAGCCCATGGTCTGCTTACTTGAAGTAAAGTGGTCCAGAATGTCAAGCGTTCAGAGAAGCTATGCCATTTGTCATCAACACTGGGCCAACCAGCTTCAAAAACAGTCTCAGCTTGCAAACCCCCATCCCGATAGAAAACAAATGGGAGGTGGGACCATGCATCCTCTGCCAGGTGTGGTAGAACTGGAGCAATGGACCTAACCAAGGTCAGCAAATGGGTTGCCAACACAGTCTGGCAGCTTCTTCTTGTGTAACTGTCTTTGCCTCTGTGACAGCAGAAGAAGGAAATGGTGTGAGATACCATTGAGAAAATTGCCTTGCATATTCATATTGTCATCAACTCTGCCTGACCACACTCCAGTATTTGGACTGATACTAGGGTTAGGATGACATGGTTAACTACAAAAAAAAGAGAAAAATATCAAGTGCAAACCTTGAAGAAAAAATTTCCAAAATAACAGAAAGAGAAGGGGGATGTGGGCAAGCATACCCAACATAAAGACGGTCTTTGGCAGTGTCAAAATAGAAGTTTGACAAGTCCACAACCACAAATCGCTGCAACAGCTGGTATTTCCCAATCACCATCATTCCATTGGGTGTCATTGGTTAGAAGTCAGAAACTATCAACCTTGGAAGTCCATTCAAACTGACAAACTAAAAATTTGGCTAAATCCAAACCTCAAAGTGAGACCCTGGTGACAACAAAAGACTCTGGAGAATAACCTGAAAGAAACGGTAGAACTGAAAGTTGTTGAAGCTGTCCTGTATCCCATCCATCACTGTGGCTAATTGGAAAAGGGCATACTTGTCCATTGCAGGCAGATCATTGTACGCAACAGAGTTCTCCTCTGGCTGCATGACAAATAAAGTTACATAGCAGTGTGGCAATCTTCACCTGGTCGTTAGATTGGTTTGTAATGTCTCTTGATAGAAAGGTAAATTGCTGCTTCATGATGTTTTGGAGTCCTACAACATGGACTATCTTCCACAATCTATAGCTACCTGTGACTTTAACTTACCAGCCCATGCCCAGGGAAACGAAGGCACAAGAAAATCAGAAAGCAACTATGAAGTGTGCAATGAAAAGTAGCAACAAGATACTGGAATTACCTTCCAATCATGAAGATTAGACAATAGGTAACGGAGAGTGCCCCTAAGCTTGCGATAGACATCTGACATTTGACGTAAAATCTGAGGCCCTACTAACACATCTCCTGTGTAGTCCACACTTGAGACCCACAATCGTAATACATCTGCTCCATACCCAGGTTCACTCTGCAGCCAGCAGTAGTTGGTCAACAACAATCTCAAGAAATTGAAGAAGACAAGATTCAGGCAATTCTTTAAGGTGACAACATACAAATGCATGTTGGTCCTGCTTGCCACATCAGACACACCTGCAACAGCTGTTCTTAGCTGGTGAGCAAACATTATGCTGGAACAATCTGAACTGCATGAGCCCCTCAAGGCACCCGAGGATACATGTACCACAGCAGTGATCAATCCTAGAGACCAACCAGAGCCTGAAATCAGACTCATCAGAATCCAACATCAAGACAACTCACCTTCTGGTTCTTGCCACCTTCAATAACTGAGCGAGGGTCCATGACATTGCCAAGGGACTTGCTCATCTTATAGCCCTTTTCATCAAGCACAAACCCATGTGTCACCACTGTCTTATATGGTGCCTTCCCTGCAACCCACCCCTCACATAGGAAACTCAGTATAATTTCTCTGTGCTCCTACCCTTGGCCTCTGACTGATCAACACAGCAACCTATCAATTCCATATTGGCATATAAGAATTTGAACTGTGTGACCACTGTTTTCAATCAACCTGGATGTTACTGTAAAGCTACATTCACGAGAGATTGCACATTAGATGCACCTTTTGTGGCCACACTTGTAAGAAGGGAGCTTTGAAACCAGCCACGGTGTTGATCACTGCCTTCCAAGTATAAATCTGCTGGCCACTTCAGACCCTCCCTGTTCTCGACCACAGCTGCCCATGATGACCCTGCTCCAACCATCCCTCCAACCAGATGAATACCCAGAAGGTTGTAAACAGGAAAATAATTGGAAGTGTTAGGATCCAGAAAACCATGTTCTTTTTTAAACAGAATAATGAGATTTCTTCACATCTTCAATATTTTTCACCATATCACATTCAATATCTACTGTCCAACAAGATGCACAGGACCTGTTTGCACCTGAGTCAAACCACACATCCATGGTGTCGGTGCCCTTCTTGTACTTTGCAGCTTGATCACGATACTGTGGTGGAAGCAGATCTTCAGTACTCATGTACCACCAGGCATCACTTCCCTTCTGAGCTATAATTGCTGCAAATGTCACATTACAGTATTACTGAGAATTGTCCAACAAGGAACTATAATTAACCCACAAATCCTGAATGTCCAAAATTGTCAGGCATTGAATTAACAGAAGCAAGCATCCATTTCACAACATTTTCCCTAATTTGGATTCTGCTGTACTCATATTCAAAAACTAAAGACCCAAAAGAGGTGAGTCACCTTGAACATGTGCTATTGTCTCTTCCGTCATAAGTGGTTCACCCGTGCTGTTGCTATAGAAAACAGGTATGGGGACACCCCAACTCCGTTGTCTTGAGATGCACCAGTCAGAGCGGCTTACAGTCATTGCTGTTATCCGCTTCTCACCCTAGGGAAAATTCCAGCTTGCAAATCAAATGTTCGATCTCTAATACACAGTAGGACATCCCCAAACCTGAAATGCATAACGAAATGTGTACAATAATCCCCCATAACCTAGATATCAAGCCTCCACACTGATCCAAAACCCTATATCTCTCCACCAGTACCATAGTAAGAAAAAGCATACCTGAGGGGGCACCCACTGCACTTGATTAATGGCATCCAAAGCATCCTGCCTAAAACCCTCAACAGATGCAAACCACTGCTCTGTTGCCCTGAAGATAGTTGGCTTCTTTGTCCGCCAATCATATGGGTACTTGTGCACTGCCCATCATACAGAAAGATAATCTCAGCCCTTGTCTGACACTAGATAGATTACTTGCATCTGAAAAAACTCAAAAGGCCTTCTGAAAGCTATCACAAGGAAACTCCTGTACCCAAAAGGCAGCAAAAATGAACAATGAAAATTCAGAAAGAACACTATCTTGTCCAGAGAGTACCAAAACAACTAGTTGATGTAAATGTTGGAGTACATAAGTAGGAGGTAATGACAGAGAATAACAAAAAGGTGACAAGTCCAACATCCAAACAAAGACAAGTCCACATTTTGCTGCTGTTTAGCCAATATGGATCCTAATGACTGGGAGCCATGAAGCATATGAATAAAAAAATGGAGCAGTGCTCAAACACAGGTGAAGAAGGTGAAACACAAGATGATGAGGGTGTAAAGTGCTGGTAGTCACCATAAGCCTCCTCCATCAAAAGAGCAGAGTGGGAGTCAAGGGCTGTCACAACAGCTGTGTTCCCATCCCCCAATACATTAAGCCCTTCAAACTGGCCTGCTTCACTTGTGAAGTTTCCATCATCATCAACTGGTGATAGTAATGGCAACCCATACTTTTGACCTGTCACATAATCCTCTTGACCATGCCCAGGTGCTGTGTGAACCAGACCTGTTCCAGATTCTGTTGAAATATAGTCTCCACCAATTACAACAGGGCTCTCTCGATTTTCAAGAGGATGTTTGTACCTGTGATCTACAAAATGGAAGTGTCAAGAAAGGTTGATGCTGGAGTGAGGAGCATTGAGTCAGCTGAGGGCGAAAGTCTGGACAAAGAAAAGAAGCCAGAGGTTAAAGTGAACAGATGAGACCTGCAAAGCTCAAGAGCTGAACCAGGGAAGGTTCCCTTGACATCAAGAAAAGTGCCCCACTTTGCCTGCAATGTGGGCACCAGATCTGCTGCCACAATCACATATTTCACCACTGGTGCCTGCAACGCTGAACCCACTCTCTTGTTTGCCTTCCCAATTTTAGCCCCTTCTTCCAGTGCTGTTGTTGATGGTAGTTCTACAACTGCATAAGTGAGCCGCTCGTTCACAGCTACAGCTGCACCAAAAGAAAACCCATGTCTGAAGAATATGAAAGGAATCTACTTTTTCTGCTCAAAGATGACATGCTCCTGAGTCTAGTGGATTCAGAACTAAAGTATGGTTCAATGGCTGTTTCAGGAGCTTTGGCAAGATTAAATGACTAAAAGCTGATTACCAGCATTGGCTGGGATAGTCCAAGGTGTAGTAGTCCAAATAGCCACCCCCATGTCCGGAAGGAAAGGCTTCAACTCTTCTGGGAACTTCTCACCCAATCCTGTCATTTTGAACACAACGTATATGCTTCGTGATGTATGGCCTTCTGGATACTGCCGAAACCGAATGCCAAATTGTACTGTCAGTATTTAACAGTGCCTGCCCACACTAGCAAAGGCTATACATTGAATGAGAGGATCTGGTACAGAATCTTCAGTCAAGACACCAATCCTTTTTAAGTATCCATCTGACACAGCCTTGCAAAACAAACACAACATCAATAGGTAGGTCTGCTGCAGATACAGCATTTATCCAGACAAAAAGTGACTAGTGAGATGGGCACCTCAAGCTCAGCCTCTGCGAGTGCTGTTCCAGATGAGGGGCTCCAATGCACAGGTTTGCGGCCTCTGTAGATATGGCCATTCAGCACCATTTGCCCAAACACGCCTATCTGTCCCACAAACCAAGAAAAAAACCTATTTGTAGCATAAATGCTCAAAGGACACACATGGTACATGGGAAACTAATGACTTTCTTCAGTATTGCTACAAAGTAAAGTCCCAAAGAAGATACCAAAGACTCAAAAAAACCTGGGCTCCAGTAGAATGGATTCACAAACCTGTGCAGCTTCATAGTCAGGAGACAGTGTCAGATAAGGATCCTCCCAATCTCCCCATACTCCAAATCTCTGCAAGATGATGAGAAGGTCCATAAAGACAATTTATTGATTTATTCCCCTGAATTGTACACTACATTGCTCTTGGATGTTACCAAGGGCTGTACTGTGTGTTCAATGCAATTGTCATTGAGAAAAATTAGAACTGTTTTGCAGAGTCCTAGTCTAGAGTTTAGAGTTTACGTTTAGCTATGGCACCTTGAAGGACTTTCGCTGTTCATTCACAGTCTTCAGAGCAAATTGGGCAGCCTTCTTTCGAAGCTTAATAGGTGTCAACTCCTTTCTAGCATCTGCATCCATCGACTGCAAAACTGCAATACAAATTCCATATCTCAATTGATAACTGTTCTCACTTTTCCCATGGCTACTGATAATGTAGAACTACTAAGTTAGGTAAGTGGAGAGATTTGAGTAAGGTCTTTACCTTTGAGCTCAATTGGAAGCCCGTGGCAATCCCAACCTGGTACATAGTATACCTTCCGTCCTTGCAAAAGCTGCAGAGCACCATAACCAACCTCACTTACTTTGTCAATTGAAAATTGCACTAAACCATAGTGTAAGGTGCACCAAGAATGACAGAGAAAGGCATTTCACGGTTTCCAGGTGGAGAACTAACCTGGTAGCGGTTGATGAAATCTTTCAAGATTTTGTTGAGCGCATGGCCCATGTGTAAATCTCCATTAGCATACGGTGGTCCATCGTGAAGAGTATACGGCTCCTGAAACAGAATTCATTTTGTTCAATTTAGCCTCTTAGCGAAACCCTAAACCTTGCTTTAGGGTTTAGTTAACATGATAACTACCAGGAGGACCATGCATGATTACTGCTTGGAAGCATATGAGCACTAAGCCACAACCATCAACCCACTTGCTGCTTCACATGATCTCTTGAATATACTTTGGTACTGCACAAATGAATGCATAATTTATTCTCACATCTGGAGGGACATAAAGAAATCACTCATGGAAGAAAGATTCTCAAAACTGCTACCAGAAATGCCAAGGGGAATGAATCATGTGAAGGCAATGTAATCATTATTGGCAATGCACAATATGCAGTATCATCTCTTGGTTGTGCAAAATGTGAGAATTCCAATAAGATTGCATTCACCGATTGCTTCTGCCATTTGCTTCTGGCAAGGTGATTGATTGAAAGGGATTCTATTGCAGTGTCAGACATATCATACCCCAGTGTTCCTCTCAAGCAGTTTCTGGAGAATTTGCTTATCCTCCCAAAGTTTCTGAATCTCAGGCTCCCGTTGCACGGCATTGGCCTTCATGTTGAAACTAGTCTGTGGCAAATCCACCGTATCTTTGTATTGCCCGCCTTCTTGAACGCTTCCTACAGCTCCAAGAGCAAAAGAAACAAACGATTGACAAAGAGAACCGCACAGAAAAACATACATGACTGTCTTTTCCTTCATGACGAAAGCAAGAATAATAGGCATCCTCGCACTCACCTTCTGCAGCTTTCTTGGCGGCCATGAGAGGACCTCTGGCTCTTCTTTTGGAGCCGGAGTCGACGACGACGGAAGTATTACCGCTTGTGAAGAAGATTCTCTCATTGCCCCTGGTCCTGAAGGTTACACAGCCCGGATTCATACACGGAAAAAAAGCGAATCGTGAGGAGAAGTTGCTCAATCTGTGCAGCAGCTTCAGATGATACATGCTGGAAGCAACTCCTCGTCCTCCTCCTCCTCCTCTTGTTCCTCGACGCGGAGATGCGACTGCGGCAGAGCATGCGCTCACTGCAGAACAGAGCACCGCGGCCATCGCCATAGCTCGTGCTCACCCCAAGAAATACCCGGCCACCCCTTCCCAACTATAAAACTCCTGCCACCTCCTACCCCACCCATACGCTGCAACCCGACCCGACCCGGCCCGACCCGATCCCGTGGAGCCATTTGGTCCAGCCCTTCCAGGGAGGCCTCATGTTCTCCAGCAGCGGATAGAGAGACACTCTTGGGAACAAAATGAGAATATGGGGAACGAATATGAGAACAGGGTCCAGAACTTCGAGAACTTTCCGAGAACCTCTTTTGAACTTGAAGAACAGGATTGAGAATCAGAGTGAACGAGTGAACTTTTAAGGAACTTGGAGAACAGGATTGAGAACTGAGGGAACTTTTAGAGAACGTTTGTGGACCTAAGGAACCTGGAGAGCAGGATTGAGAGCTGAGGGAACTTTGGGAGAACCGAATTGAGAACTGAGGGAACGTTTGGAGGACCGGATTGAGAACCGAGGGAACTTTTCGACGTTTGTGGATTGAGACCTGAGGGAGCTTTTGAACGTTTGTGAACTTCGGGAACCTGGAGAACAGGATTAAGAGCTGACTGAACTTTTGTGAACTTAAGGAACGTGAGCTTTCTGAGACGTTTTGTGAACTTAGGGAACGTGAGCTTCCGGCTCTTGCAAGCCAGGACGAGTCCTGCCGGGAAAGAGCGCGCGAGGGTTGCGCAGCAAATTTGTTGGCGATGGCGGCAATTTTCGCATACCGTGAAGAACCTTGCTGCAAGTGATATGGTGATAATGAGTGTTTTTACTTTCGGCATCGCGCACAAGCTGCATTCTCGGAAAAACCTAACGCGGATTTGACGGCCACTTCTCCGGCTCTCTTATTAGCACCCCTTAGTAACTTTAGTCTCTGTTATTTATGCAAGGAACAATAATTGCATGGATTCTCATCCCCGGTTGCTTGGATCTGTTTAGTAACAAGTTCTTCAGGGCCTCATCCTCGTTGCAACAATCCAGTACTGGGGAAATTGCTGCGGATGGCGAAGTCTGGTAATGAGGAATTTGCGGTGTGGAGCTCAGCAAGGTCACCTAAAGGCCATCATGTGCAGTACCATCACAAGAGGAGTGGAGGAGGAGGAGAGCATAGAACCCTAAACCCTAAACCCACCTCCTCCTCCTCCTACTCCCTCCATCTATTGAATTACTGATCACTTGGAGTCTTCTCTTGAGATCTATGAATGGACTGGGAAGGAGTGGCTGCCATTGCAGGCTGATGTCCAGCTCCAGTTTTCCATGATGAGTCCTTACATTTGGAAGACACTCTTGCATAATGGCAACAGCTTGTACTCGGCAGCTTTTCAAGTGCCAGATGTTTGCAGTATGTTTCAGTTCAAAGTTGAATACTGAGGGCTCGGCTACACCTCCCTTCCTCTCATCAGCTAAGAGTCTGACCTTTCAGGCACAGAGAGTACGAAAGATTCATACCTGCCACATGGAATTGTCTTCTCCATGTTTGCATTCTATGATTTTGGCTTGGTCTTCTTGTATCACAAATGAGGGAAAAGATAGACATGGATTTTTATCTTTTAGAAAATATTTTAGAGAAGTAAAACTCTTTCTTGTCAACAAGGGGTGAATGCCACTGTGACTGACTATTGTGACCCACATAGACTATTGCAATCCACTTGCTTCTGTCTGGATGCAGGGGAGCCTTAAAGGGGATGATTGCATGATCTAGCTAGAGATACCTTTCACATGATATTGGGACAATGCCTTCTGAACTGGTCTGATACACTGACCTTTTCTACAATTTGAGGCAGATGAGTGGTTTGCACTGGGAACAGTCACCAGCCCCTCGAAGGAAAATTGAAGACAGAATATGGAGCAAATGTTACTGCACATCTGTTCACATTCAGAGCTTGTAAGTAAAAAGAAAGAAAGTGAGAATTACCTCTTAGGTTTTGTAGTGTCATTGTAATGTCCATGTGTTTGACCCCAGGTGTGGTGATTCTTGAGCCTTGCAACACCAAGGTGATGCACAGATCTTCATCTCACCTGTTGCAGTGTCCAATGCCAGGTACTATTCCTGAGGTATTTCTCTGTACCAACTCCAATGTCAATGTGCTTGTTGCAGGTTCAAATACCATGGAAGCCACCTTCCTTCATGTCACTGAATGTGAGAGAGTTTGAACCAGGTGGAAATAACACTGCACAAGAAAACAAGCAGGATACAATAGGGCACAAGTGAAGGAAAGATGTGGATATCTTCCTTTGCATGAAAATCATCCTTTGCAGACCTAAAAGTACAATGGTTGTTGCTCTCTACTGGGGCCATAGCAGCAGACATTTGGAACACTGCCCTACTATATAGAGGCTAACAATTTTGCTTAGTAGCAAAACTGCTACTATCAGCGACGAAACCTTGAAAAGCAACAGCTTATGGGGGAAAACAGATGCTGTTGGGGTGTTTGAGATCTAATCCTCAGAGATGGGTTGTAGATGCGGGTAAACTTTCGAGAGTGATCAGTAGTCATCTCCACAAGACCACAATTTGTCTTCTCCAAAATTTTCTGTCTGTGGATCCCCATGTCACTGCAAAAGACACACTATGATGAGGGAATGAATCCTTAAAAGAGGACAACACAAGCCAGCCCAGGCTGCAGATGCTGGAGATGTAAGGAGGACAAGGGAAGAAGCTTAACAATTAGGGAGCAAGAGGAGAAACCAATCAAGCAGGAGACATAAGGAGCACAATTGAAGAAGCTCAACAAATTTGGGGAGCAAGAGGAGAAACCAAAACCTGTCGAGGATGACCCAGGTTGCACCAAGAGCAATGATCTCATCACTTGCAGGACCAACTCCTATTTTGACCTCCAATTTTATCTGCCAAAGAAGGTACACACACACATGCATGCACTGATGATCAGTGATCTATCTAGTGGAAGAAGGCAATGCCATATCTATAAAATTGCAGAGGATTTCTTCAAACCCTAATATCAGAAGCACAGACTGTTGAGTGTCGACAGAGAGAAAGAAAGCAAAGATTGAGAAGAAAGGATCTTGTACCGCTCGTTTTTGAGCTTGTGAAAGAAAGTTTCCAAGCTTAGTCTCATATACCCTCTGTGTGTCACTGATCAATTGCTGCACTGCAAAATTGCAAACCAAACACAATGTTTTTTGTTGTCACATGATGGATTGCAGTGACAGCTGTCTGCTTCAGACACTCCAGCAGCTGTAATGGAGCATCAAGTGCCATTTGCAATCCCTGCAACTCTTGCTGATAGAAAAACAAGAATATCATAGCAACAAACAATGTCACACAGTTGAGAAAAAAAACACAAGCAGTGATGAGAAAGAGTGTGGTTTATTTTTTGGCTTTACTTACAATTGGAATCTAGAAGAGGAGGAGGATGAGTTCTCCCTGTTGTTCTCACAGCTGACTCCACATCATAACAAAGCAAGTGCATCGAAAATCACTGGAAAGTGGTTTAAGGATGTGAATCTCATGGAAGAAACAAAATCAAAGGCCATTCATGGACTTGAAAACATCACACAAAAACAAAACAGAAATTCTCAGTTAATGTTTTGGTTTTCAAAGAATTAAGCAATTCAAGTCTCAGAATTGAAGGAATTGAAATTGCAGTGCCATTGAAAGAATTGCAATGGCAGTTCCTTCATTGTTGTATTTGTTGCAATTGAAATCCAGAAGAGCATGGAGCATGTGCCCTTTGTTGGTAGAGACATTCTGATGCACCTAGCCTAGAGATGGGCCAAAGCTTGGTATCCATACATTCTAGGGTCATGTGGTCCATTATAGAAACATTTCAGGCATCATCACTGAAGGATTCACTTGGGCTTCACCTTTGCTAACAACCATGTGTTTCCAATGTATTATGTTGAACATTTATCATCCTTATGAACGTCATTTGAAGGGCAGAGCCATTATGGGACCATGCGCTTGTTGATGGTTTTTGTACGTACCAGGTATGCCTTGGAGAAGACCAAGAAGGAAGATGGTATCGCCTCTTGAAGCACATTCCGTGATTGCGAAGTTGAGCGCATACTTGGTGAGCATTCTGTCCGTGGCATCCACCAAGCAAACAATCACTTTGACATCATCATTATCCGCTGCTGCTTCTTCCACAGCACCAGCGGTGGCGGTTGGAGAGTTGAGCCCCGATGTCGTCGCGACACTTGTACTACTGACTCCATCTTGCGTACTCAGCTCCGACGACGTCTCTGATGGCTCTCTAGATCCATTGTGTGCCCAAGAAGTGCTAGACATCAACAGACAAATAAACGCGAGAAATCACAACAGCGGAATTCCAAGCTCTTCCCGGCACAAACTTCTCCGATTTCTTTCCAGGGCGCGAAAAATCTTTCTCTCTCTCTCTCTCTCTCTCTCTCTCTCTCTCTCTCTCTCTCTCTCTCTCTCTCAAGTTTGGTGTCTACCATTGAGAATTGAGCCCCGATATCGTCGCGACACTAGTACTGACTCCATCTTGCGTACTACTAAGCTCCGATGACATTTCTGATGACTCTCGAGATCCTCGTGTGGTCAAGAAAGTGTTAAACATCAATAGAGAAAATAGATGCGAGAAAGCACAACGGCATCGGAATTCCAAGCTCTTCCCGGCACAAACTTCTCCGACTTCTTTCCAATCCGCAATACTCTTCTTCTTCTTCTTCTTCTTCTTCTTCTTCTCTCTCTCTCTCTGTGCCAGAGACTCAAGCAATTTGCACATCTCGCATGGAATATGAGCTGACCATAAAAGCTATAAATTTCTA